>Ga0078972_1001425_pt1 | contig 89365 bp, 78 predicted proteins | sample YelNatPaOPGAMG01_FD_67568 | JGI IMG/M metagenome (GOLD analysis project Ga0078972, IMG submission 67568) | Hot spring thermophilic microbial communities from Obsidian Pool, Yellowstone National Park, USA - OP-RAMG-01 (SPADES assembly) (version 2) | ecosystem: Environmental > Aquatic > Thermal... | reverse complement strand
GAAAAACGGAGCCGCCAACCCCCTCGAAATCCCTTAAAAAAACAGCCCTGCGTCGAGCAGCCGCCCTCGCTTGGGCTATTGTCTTGCCGCACCCAGAATCAGGGGCTTGATCAGAGACTCCCTAAACAGCGCGAAGGTGCACTGTGCCGGATACGGCCGAGCAGAGAGAATGGATTCTTGCCTTGGGTGACCGTCACTCCACCCGGTAAAAGCTCAGCGCGGCGTCGCCCTGCACGAGCGTGCGGTAGCAGGCGAGCTTGCCGTAGCGCTCCGCGAGGGATTGCCGCTTGGCGTGCTCGGCAACCACGATGGCCTCGGGCGCGAGCAGTGGGGCGCATTCTCCGCCGAGCAGGGTGAGAACTTTTTCATATTCATCGACGCGGTCGTAAGGCGGATCGAGGAAGACGATATCCACCGCGCTTCCCTGCCCGGCCAGACGCCCGACCACGGCCGCAGCAGTGCGCGCCTCGAGCGCGTAGTGGCTGCGAATCTGCAATGCGGAGAGATTGGCGCGAATGGCCTTCTGCGCCGGCGCGGCCTGATCGACGAAGATGGCTTCCTTTGCTCCGCGGCTCAACGCCTCAATGCCCACAGCCCCCGAACCGGCGTAAAGATCGAGAAACACAGCGCCTTCAAGATGGGGCGCGAGCACGTTGAAAAGCGTTTCGCGCAGGCGGTCGCTGGTGGGCCTCGTGCTCTGCCCCGGGGGCGCGGTGAGCGAGCGGGATCGATACTCTCCAGCAATGACGCGCATGCTCTTCATGCTACCGCCTTCGCAGGAAATTTCTTTTGCACGAACCCCACCATCTACAATGAGTTGCTGAACGAGGAGCAGTCATGCGCGGTTGGTCGTTTCCCCTGGGTCGCTGGTTTGGCGTGCATATTCGCGTGCACATGCTGTTTGTGCTGCTGCTGGTGATCTGCGTGGTGTCCACGAACATTCCGGGGCTGCCGCTGTGGCGCGGGCTGATGCTGTGCGCCGCGATTTTTCTGGGAGTTTCCATTCGCGAGATTGCGCGGCTCATCACGGCGAGCTACTTTGGCGTGCAGATGCGCAGCATTCTGCTGCTGCCGATTGGCGGGCTGGTTTCTTATGCGAACCCTGACAGCGCGGACCGCGCCCAGAGCCCGCGCGCGCAGACCATCATCGCCATTGCCGGCCCGGCGGCCAATCTGCTCTTTACTGGAATTTTTCTCGCGCTGATCGTGGGCGCATCGCCGCAGGTCCCGATTTTTGCGCGGCCGTGGGTCACGCCGGTGGCGCTGATGCGTTCGCTGGTATGGCTCAACTTCGGACTCTTCATCGTGCATCTGCTGCCGGCCTACCCGCTCGACATGGGCCGTCTGATGCGCGCCTATTACCTGCGCAAGCAGGACGCGGCGCAGGCCACCAAGTCCGCCTCGCAACTGAGCCAGGTGATTGGCGCCACGGCGATGGTGCTGGGGCTGATTCTGCTGGCGGTGCCGAACACCTCGCTGACTGCGGAGCTGAGCCCGTGGCTGCTGATGGGCGGATTTTTCATCTTCATCGGCGCGCAACTGGAAGATCAGGGCGTGATGGTGCAGTCGATTGTGGACACGGTGCGCATGAAGGACGTGATGCTCACGGACTTCCGCACGCTGTCGCCCTCAGACACGCTCTCAGACGCACTGAAGAAGGCCATTCACTCGCTGCAGGATGACTTCCCCGTAGCGCGCGGGTTGAACCTGATCGGCGTCGTCTCGAAGCAGAGCATTGTGCAGGCGCTCCGCCAGGAGGGGGACGGCTACGTGCAGTCCATCATGTCGCGCGGCTTTCAACTGGCTCAGCCCGAGGACTCGCTGGGCCTGGTGATTCGCCGCATCGACAGCGGGCGCATGCCGCTGGTTCCTGTGGCCGAGCATGGCCGCATTGTGGGCATTGTGAGCCTGCAGAACCTGCGCAGCAGCATGATGCTGCTGGCCGAGTACCGGCGTCTGCAGCGGGAGCAGTAAAGCGTGGCCGGCGATACACCGCTCGCTCCGGGGTTGTACCTGGTGGCGACCCCGATTGGAAATCTCGAAGACATTACCCTGCGCGCGCTGCGCGTGCTGCGCACCGCCGACCGCATCGCCTGCGAAGACACGCGGCAGACACAGAAGCTGCTGAACCACTTTGGCATCGAGACGCCCGCGACCAGCCTGCATGAGCACAACGAAGCGGCGCGCACGCCCGAGATGCTGGCGGCGCTCGCAGCCGGGGAGCGCGTGGCCGTGGTTTCTGACGCCGGCATGCCGGGCATCTCTGACCCGGGCATGCACCTCGCGGCGGCAGCCATTGCGGCGGGCGTGCCGGTGATTCCGGTGCCGGGCGCGAATGCCGCCCTGAGCGCGCTGGTGGCCTCGGGGCTCTCCGCGGAGCGCTTCTTGTTCGCGGGATTTTTGCCCGCAAAAGCCGGGGAGCGGCGCACCGCGCTCGAAAAGTTGCGCGAGCAGATGGCCGATCCGATGACGGTAATTTTCTATGAGGCTCCTCACCGCATTCTGGAGACGCTGGGCGATCTGGAATCGATCTGGGGCGCGGAGGCGCGCGTGGTGCTGGCGCGCGAGCTGACCAAGCTGCATGAGGAGTTTTTGCGCGGCACCGTGGCCGAGGTGCGCGCGGCGCTGCATGAGCGCGACCGCATGCGCGGCGAGATGGTGCTGCTGCTCGACGCGCAGCCCGCGACCGTGAGCGCGCCGTCGGCTTCCATCAAAGATCGCGTGGCCGCGCTGGAGAGCGAAGAAGGCCTGGACGAAAAGGATGCGCTCAAGCGCATTGCCCGCGAGCGGGGCCAGTCAAAGAGCGAGGTTTATCGCGAGTTGCAGCGCGAGCGTTCGAGACGCTAAAGACCGCTCAGGCCCCCGGCCGGGTGATGCCTGAGATCTGCTTCCAGTGGCCATTCTGCTTTTCCAGATAAATCCACTGCGCCTGCCCGCAGAGCTTCCCGCACCAGTCGTTGCGATAGACGAGCGCGGTGTCGCGATGCGCGTCGAAATACACTCCACTGAAAAACGTGACGCCCGCATAGGCTGCATAGCGGCTGCGCGCGCGCGAATCGGGCGCGACCGAGGATTTGGCGGCGCGCAGCTCGCGCACCTGTTCGGGGTTGAGCAGTTCATAGGGGTGGTCAAGATGCAGCCTGGGCTGCAGCCGGTAGCGTTCGTATTTGGCTGCGAGAAACGTCGCGACCGCCTCGTGAAACTGCTTTTCCCCTCCCGGAGGAGGCTTGAGCGCGCCGCGCGGATCAATGCGCGGATTCATATCGCTGAAGTTCACCGTCTCGGCGGCGATGGCCCAACGGCCACGCGCGCCAGACTGCCGCTCAAGCAGCGGGCCGGGCGTCAGCAGCGAATAGATGGCATAGGAATCGTCCGCAAGCTGCGAAGGAATCTCTTCGGCCGAGGCAGCGGAGACCTGGGCATGGCGCGCCGACGCCAGGATCGGCAAGGGCTGCACGGCAAGGACGGCGAGCAGCAGCCCGCAGGCAAGCGATCTGCTAATTGATCGGGCAAGTGATCGGGCAAGGTTTGGCGCGCGCATGACTGTCAGCATAGACGAGGCGATCGGCAAAGTCGCTCCCCTGCGTAATTCAGATGCCGGATGGCGGCTGAAGGTCCCAGGCTTTGCGAATCACGCGGGCGGTGAACTCCGGAACAGGAGCCAGTTCGTCCAGCGTGGCCCAGCGCGCATCCGCCGCATCGCTGGCGCAGGCGAGGGCGCCGCCCGTGACGCGGCAGAGGAAGTCCACCAGCACATAGTGATAGCGCACGCGGCCCTGTTCATCGCGCACGATGCGGTCAAAGACTTCCACGACGGTGATGGGTTCCACCAGCAGGCCGGTCTCTTCGCGCACCTCGCGCATGATGCCTTCCATGAGGGTTTCGCCCAGCTCAAGCGCGCCGCCGGGCAGCGACCACTCGCCTTTGAGCGGCTCCTGCCCGCGCTGAATGAGCAGGACACGGCCATGGTCAATGATGACCGCGCCGACGCCGGTGATGGGTGCGCTGGGATATTCGCGTTGCATGATTGTCAGAGTACAGGCAGCGCAGCCTAATCCAGCTTGAGGGGCTTGCCGTACTCTTCATCAAAGACCACGCGCGAGAGCGAGAAGCGGCCGCCGTAGAACTTGTCGTCGCCACAGCGATGGCCGATGGCGAGCAACGCCACCACCTGATAACTGAGCGGCAGGCGGAGCACTTCGCACACCTTCTCCGGCTCAAAGCCTTCCATGGGGGCGGTGTCATAGCCCATCACTTCGGCCATCCACATCATGGTGGTGAAGGCGAGCATCACCTGGCGATTGAGCCATGCAGGCAGATTGGGGTGATTGGCAAGATAACCGGGAATGGTGGACTCCGCCTGCGCGGCATAAGCCTCGGGCATGCCGTTGGCGCGGCCCATGCGCAGCATCTCTTCGAGGTCGCCGTTACGCCAGCCATCGGCGTCGCCGCAAGCCACAATGACGGCAGAAGCCTCCTCGACCTTGGCCTGGTTGAAGCAGGCGGCACGCAGGCGGCGGCGCTGCTCCGGCGTGCGTACGACCACGAAGCGCCAGGGCTGCAGGTTATAGCCACTCGGAGCTTCGAGGCCCGCTTCCAGAATTTTCCTGAGATCCTCTGCGGGAATGGGACGCCCATCAAAACTGGGCGTGGCGCGCCGCTCTTCCATTGCCTGAGAGAGCGCTCTTTCGATTATGTGGGCCATGCGTCTCGTCTTTCCTACGTCGGCCGCGGAGTGTCAGGGTACCGCGGGTTTTGAGGGAGCCGCGGCCGAAGCAGACACCGGAGCCACCTGGGTCATGGGAAGTTCCAAAGCGTAGATCGAGGAGCCGCCCTGATCGGCGTGCATCCAGAAGCCCTCAAAGGCCGTCTGCAGCTCAGGGTGAGCGGCCAGCAGGGCCTGCGCGGCTGCGAGCACCTGCTGGCGCGCCGCGACAGGATCATTGAGCGCCGCAGACTGGGCAGCACCGGGCTGATAATGCACGGAAAGATCAAGCGGACCCAGCGCATCCGTGGGCCGCAGCGCGGTGACCGTGTAAGTGCTCGCGCCGGTGTGCAGCGTCATGAGCTGCCTGCCAGGCATGCCCTCAGGGCGAATGGCCGACGCCTCGTGATTGAGCTTTTCAAGATTGGGACTGTCAAGAAAATCGACCGGACTGAGCAGATAGCGCGCGGCCTGATAGTAGAGCCAGGCGTCCCAGTCCATTTTGCGTTGCGCGTAGGCGCGGGCCTGGGTCCAGAACCAAAGACCATCGTGTCCCGCCATGGTCATGGGGCGCACAAAGAAGCCCGCCAGCATCCAGCGGGGCAGCGCGGACTGCTGTAGCACCAACGTGATCTGCTGAGGCTGCGCGACTCCGGTCGCGTGCAGAATGGCCAGCGCATAATGCGCGGGAGGCAAATCGTGAAAGCGGAAGTTCACGCTCATCAGCGAATCGGGCAGGCCACAGGTGAAGGTGGTCTGAGCGGCGTGTGCCGGCTGCCCCGAGGCGTCAAGCAGATAGAGATCATCGACGGTGAGCTTTGCCTTGGCGATGAGCGGCTGCAGAGACTGAATGGAGGATGCAATGCCGGAGAAATCCTGCGCGACAGGCGGAATAGTCTGCTGACGCAGGGCCTGGACATCCCCGTGCTGCACGTCCGTCCCCATGGAGCGGGCTGCCGTGGCAAGGGCATCCCGCTGCGTTGAAGTCATTTGCGATTGAGTGGTGCAGGCGACATCTGCCCGCGCGCCCAGCGGCGCAAAGACCAGCAAAAACAGCAGTGCCAACAAGCCCCCCGATCGACCCGGAAGCGAGAAAAGCTGCGAATTGAGCGGGAACCATCGCATGTTGAGCAGCGGCTTGCATGAGCGAATGCGAGCCACTGCTAGTCTAGTACAGTGAGGCGGGCATGACAGAACGCAGCACCACACAGGTTGGACGGGGCGAAAGATACTGCCGGGCCAAGGTTGCCCTGCTGGCAGCCATGCTGGCTCTGCTGACGGCCACGCAGGCGCGAGCGCAGGTGATGGCCCCGGTGGGAACCATGCCGGGCAGCAAGCATCGTTCCGTGGCGGTTGCGAGCGATTCCGCCGCGGCGCAAAAGCCGGCGGCGCCTCCGGCACAATCCTCACAGCCCGCACCTGCAAGCGCATCGCAGGCTCCCTCGTTGAAGGACAAACCGGCACAACCCGCCATCATCCATCTGGAAGACGGACAACTGAGCATCCACGCCGATAACTCGGGCCTGGACGAGATTCTGCACCAGATCGCCGCAAAGAGCGGCATGAAGATTGAGGGACTCGACCGCGATTACCGGGTCTTCGGACAGTATGGCCCGGCCAGCCCACGTGAGGTGCTGTCCGAGCTGCTCTCCGATTCGGGCTTCAACATTGTGATGCTCGGCAAGACCACAGACGGCACCCCTCAGCAATTGCAGCTGACGTCGCGGGGCGATGCACCGGTGACGCCTCCCAATCCGCACGACCCGGAAGAGGCCTATCGTCCGCCGCCGCCGACGGTGTACCGCGACGCCCCAACGCATCACGTGCCCCAACGCCCAAATAGCGCCAGACCGGGCGCTCCCGGCAATGGAGTGCGCACGCCGCAGCAGATTTTGCAGGAGCTGGAACGTATGCACCAGCAGCAACAGCAGAACCAGCCTCACTGATGATCCGGTGCTTCTCCGGTGCGGAGCTTTTCCTCCGGCGAAGCCAGTGGGATTGCTTTGCCTTCGGAAGGAAAGTCAAACCTGAAGCTTGATTGGGATGGATTGATTTCTGAAATGGGAACAGGCCAGTCGCGCGGCCAACATCAGCGTGCGAGCCGGGTGCCGGGTCAAACATGACGCCACCCGGCAGAGTCGAGTTCAGGCGCGGGCGACGACGGTAGCTTTGCTTCCGGCTTCGGCAGCGACCGACTTGGCATGAATGCGGAAGACCGCAAACGCGCTGCGGCAGAGTCCGTAGGCCAGCATGACGCCCAGCGCGAGCGAGGCCAGGGCCGCGCAAACCAGAAGTAGAGTGCTCATGAGTTCCTGCATCACTTGGCTTCTCTTGTAATGAAAGGTGTTAAATCTCTTGCTTTTTTATTCGGGAACAACTGCTATTGCTCCCTACAGATGTCATTCTCGCAGGAAAAGGCTGTCCGTTGACCCCCCTTCCTGTTGCCCACTAAGATACTCGCAAGAGCGCTGTCCGCTTGCTTCTAACCAGGTTGTACTGCCGCAACTGCAGAAATAATCTGCCGCGGGCCCCGTTTTCTTCATCTTTTCATCCAGCACATGCCGATCACACACATCACTGTTCGCGGAGCGCGCCAGCATAACCTGCGCGATGTAGACGTCCAGATTCCGCGCAACACGCTCACCGTTGTCACGGGCCTTTCCGGCTCGGGCAAGTCTTCGCTCGCCTTTGACACCATCTATGCCGAGGGCCAGCGGCGTTATGTGGAGACGTTATCGGCCTACGCGCGCCAGTTCTTAGATCAAATTGAACGGCCTGACGTGGATTCGATCGAAGGGCTCAGCCCGGCTATCTCCATTGAGCAGAAAACCACCAGCCGCAGCCCGCGCTCGACCGTCGGCACCATCACCGAAATTTACGATTACCTGCGCCTGCTGTGGGCCTCAGTCGGCACGCCGCATTGCCCCAACTGCGGGCGGCCTATCTCGCGGCAGAGCGCCGAGCAGATTGTGGAGCGCATTCTGGCGCTGGCCGCCGGCGAGCGGGTGACCATCTACGCGCCGATTGTGCGTGGGCGCAAGGGCGAGTTCAAAGACCTGCTCGACAAGCTGGATCAGCAGGGTTTTCGCGCGCGCGTGGACGGCGAACTGCGCGATCTGTCAGAGCCGGTCGAGTTGGAGAAGCGCAAGAATCACACCATTGAAGCGGTGATTTACCGCACCGTGCTGAAGCCGGGCATCGAAAAGACGCTGGCGGCGTCAGTCGAGAGCGCGCTCAAAATGGCCAACGGGCTGGTGCTGGTGGCGACCACGCAGCAGGAGACGCTGTACTCCTCGTCGATGGCTTGTCCCGATTGCGGCCTGGATGTTCCCAAACTGGAGCCGCGCAGTTTTTCTTTCAACAGCGCCTACGGAGCGTGCCCGGAATGCCACGGCCTGGGCAGCATTTATGACTTTGACCCGGCCAAGGTGATTGTGGACTGGAGCAAGCCGCTGCTCGATGGCGCTCTGGGGCCGGGCTCCGGCTCGCAATACCTGGCGCGGCTGGTGACGCTGGCGGCGCAGAAGTACAAGATTCCGCTGAAGACGCCCTTTGAGCAACTGCCGCAAAAGCAGCAGGAGCTGCTGCTCTACGGGCCGGGCCGCACGGAGGCTCCGCGCACGGGCTTTCACGGCGTGCTCGCGTTTCTGCGGGATTCTCTGGAGGAATCAAAGTCAGACACGTATCGCGAGTGGCTGATGAACTACATGTCCGCCTCACCGTGCCCGGCCTGCCACTGCAAGCGGCTGCGGCCGGAGTCGCTGGCGGTGAAGGTGAACGGGCTGTCGATTGCCGACTTCACTTCCCTGCCGCTGCGGCGCGCGCTGACGGCGGCGCGAGAGCTGAAGTTCTCCACGCGCGAGGCGCTGATTGCCGACCGGCTCAAGCGCGAGGTGGTGGAGCGGCTGGAATTTCTGAATGCCGTGGGACTCGGCTATCTCTCGCTCGAACGCAATGCGGCGACGCTCTCGGGCGGCGAAGGACAGCGCATCCGGCTGGCGACGCAGATCGGCTCCCGGCTGCGCGGCGTACTGTATGTGCTCGATGAGCCTTCGATTGGGCTGCACCAGCGCGACAACCAGCGGCTGATTGAGGCGCTTGAGTCACTGCGCAACCTGGGCAACACGGTGCTGGTGGTGGAGCACGACGAGGACACGATTCGCCGTGCGGACTATGTGCTGGATCTGGGCCCGGGCGCGGGACGCCTGGGCGGCCGGGTGGTGGCCGAGGGAACTCCCGAGCAGATCATGGCCGCGCCCGATTCGCTCACCGGGCGCTATCTCTCCGGCGCGGCAAGCATTCTGCATCGCATGGCGCCGCGCACGCTGACCGGAAAATGGATCACGGTGGAGGGTGCGCGGAGCCACAATCTGCACGATCTGACGGTGAAGTTCCCGCTGGGCGTGATGACGGTGGTGACCGGCGTTTCCGGCTCGGGCAAGAGCACGCTGGTCAACGACATTCTGTACCGCGCGCTGGCCCAGCAGTTGTATGGCTCGCGGGAGGACCCTGGCGAGCACAAGAAGATCAGCGGCTTTGAGCATCTCGACAAGGCCATTCGCATTGATCAGTCGCCGATTGGCAGAACGCCGAGGTCAAATCCAGCCACGTATACGGGCGTTTTCACCGCGATTCGCGACCTGTTTGCGATGCTGCCGGAGGCTCGCGAGCGCGGCTACAAGCCAGGACGGTTCTCCTTCAACGTGGCCGGCGGCCGCTGCGAAGCCTGCCAGGGCGACGGGCAACGGCGCATTGAGATGAACTTTTTGCCCGATGTCTACGTGCAGTGCGAGGTCTGTAACGGACGCCGTTACAACCAGGAAACGCTGGCGGTAAAGTTCAACGGCTACTCGATCGCCGACGTTCTGGAACTGACCATTGAAGACGCGCTGGGCGTGCTGGCCGACATTCCGCAGGTGAAGCAGAAGCTGCAGACGCTGGTGGATGTGGGACTGGGTTACATTCACCTCGGGCAGGCGGCGACGACGCTCTCCGGCGGCGAGGCGCAGCGCATGAAGCTGGCGCGCGAACTGTCGAAGCGCCAGACTGGCCGCACGCTCTATCTGCTGGACGAGCCGACGACCGGCCTGCATTTTGACGATGTGCGCAAGCTGCTCGAAGTGCTGCACCGACTGACGGACCTGGGCAACACGATCATCATCATCGAGCACAATCTGGACGTGGTGCGCAACGCCGACTGGATCATCGACCTTGGTCCGGAGGGCGGCGAGGACGGCGGCCAGTTGATGGGCGAGGGCACGCCGGAAGCCATTTCCCGCGTGGCGGGCTCGCACACCGGCGACTTTTTGCGGCGCTATTACGAAGAGCACCCGGAAGAGCGCAGCGAAGCGGCCCGGAGCAATGTCGCCAACCATGCAGACTCAGGAGCCAGCGAACCCGAAGGCAACCAGAACGCATCTGGATACGTAACCAAAGAGAAAAAGACTGCTCGCGCCAAAAAGGCTGCGAAGAGTGCCCCGAAAAAGACAGCAACCGCGCGTGGCCGCCAGTCCAAAGGGAAGACGGACCGCGGATGAGCGATTTTTTGCCGGAAGATGATGCGCACGAGCAGGACAGACCACAGGCAGGGGAACCCACCCCTGACGCCGGAACGGTGAGGATCGAGACCGGCCCAGCGCTTTCAGATGTTTTCGCTTCGCAGGCTTCCCCGTTCCCCGCGCCGGGCGAAACCGAAGCAGCTCGGGCTCCCAAGCCTCCGCCTCTGCGGCCCAACCTGCTGCATACGCTGCTGTTTTTCTTTATCGCGTTTGTGATGCTGGTGCTGGGGCAACTGATTGCAGCAGTGATCTATCAGCTTGTGACCCTGGGGACTCAACCGCACTTAAGCCTGAGCGCGGCTTTCCAAATCACGGCCAGCGACCCGCGCCTGAGCATTCCCACACAGGCTGTCATCTATGGCGCGCTGATTTTGCTGGCGGTGATTGTCTTCAGCGGCCTGTGGCTGAGCCCCTTCTGGGAGACGCTCGAATGGCGGGCGGCTCGCGCACGGCGTTTCTTCTTCCCTCTGCTGCTGGTGGGCCTGCTGACGGGCATCGCCATCGGCGCGCTGGGCAACTCGCTGCCGATGCCCATGCCGAAGAATCCGCCCATTCTGCACGAGATGTCCACCTCGATGCTGGGCGCATGGTTTCTGCTGGTCTTCGGCATCACGGCGGCTCCCATGACGGAAGAGCTGGCCTTCAGGGGATTTCTGCTGCCCTCGCTCCTGAACATCTTCAAATGGCTGGAACGGCGCGGCGTCTCGAATGCCCAGGTCACACGCTGGATCGGGATTCCCGTGTCGATTCTGCTGACGACGATCCCCTTCACGTTGCTGCATGCCGAGCAGGTCTCCGACTCCTGGGGACCGCTGGTGCTGATTGGCGTGGTGAGCGTGGTGCTGTGCATAGTGAGGCTCACGATGAAGTCGGTGGCCTGCGGCGCGGTGGTGCATGCGGCGTACAACTTCACGCTCTTTGCCGGGGTGGTTTACCAGACCAGCGGCTTTCAGCACCTGAACAAGCTGATGGGAAGCTGAGAATTTTCAGGGATCACGCAAAGAACCCCTTCCTGCAGGGCCTGTTTTCAGGATCTGCGCGAAGGGGTTCTTTGCATAGGAGTGTGCGACCGGAGCCGGCAAACTCAGTGGCCGGCGGTAACTTCCCAGGCGCGCTTGGGGCGCTGGGCCGCAGGCAGGTCATTGCCCTTCACGCGGTCATACATGTACTCCGCGCTGACCGTTCCAAGCGCCTCATTGTAAAGGCTGATGGCGCCGGAGATCTCACGCAGTTCCTCAGTGAAGCGATGCATGGCACGCAGATGATCAGCATTGGCGGGAAATTCGCCGCGCGAGGTCTTGAAGAACTTCTGAAAGCCGTGATCGATGAGGAAGGATATTTCTTCGCCGAAGAGTACCCCGGGGCGCACGGCATAGGCCACGGCTGACTCTTTGCCGCCCGGCGTGATGACGGCGGCGCAGCCGTATTTTGAAACCCGCACCTGATTTGCGACTCCCGGCACGTCACGGACATCAAACTGAAGACTGCGAAGCCCTTCGAGAACTTCGCTGTAGGTGCGCTGCTTGGGTGCTTTGGGCATGGTGGCGTTCAACCTGACTTGGGAATTATGGGCTTCGCCAGCGGGCGGCTACACTGGTAGCAGAACGCTAGCCGGCTAGTTCCAATCTCGCATACGAAAGGCCCGGACTGCAATTTGCCGATGTCTACGTTGACCAACTCACCGACCCTTTCGCCCGCGCAACTGGGTGCCTCGATGCTTGATCGCATCGGAAATACGCCGCTCGTGCGGCTGGAGCGCCTGAGCGCGCAATGGCCCGGCATTCAGATTCTGGGCAAGGCGGAATGGGCGAATCCCGGCGGATCGGTGAAAGACCGGCCGGCCTCGTCCATTGTGCTGGCGGCCCAGCGTGAGGGCCGGCTGACGGCCGGCAAGCATCTGCTGGACGCGACCAGCGGCAACACCGGCATTGCTTATGCCATGCTGGGCGCGGCCATGGGCTTCAAAGTTACGCTCTGCATGCCGAGCAATGTATCGCCCGAGCGCAAGCGCATTCTGCTGGCCTACGGGGCGGAGATTGTCTGGACCGACCCGAATGACGGCTCCGACGGCGCGATTGTGAAGGCGCGCGAGCTGGCCGCGGAGGAGCCGGAAAAGTATTTCTATGCCGACCAGTACAGCAACCAGAACAACTGGCAGGCGCACTATCGCACCACGGCCAATGAGATATGGCAGCAGACCGAGGGCCGCATCACACATTTCGTGACCGGCCTCGGCACCAGCGGCACCTTCATGGGCACCACGCGGCGTCTGCGCGAGCTGAATCCTGAGATTGCCTGCATTTCCATGCAGCCGGACTCGCCTTTCAATGGCCTGGAAGGGCTCAAGCACATGCCCACGGCGATTGTGCCCGGCATTTATGACGCCGGGCTGGCAGACCGCAACATTGAAATGGAAACCGAAGCCGCCTATGCCATGGCCAAGCGGCTGGCGCGCACGGAAGGCCTGCTGGTGGGCGTTTCCGCGGCGGGTAATGTTGCCGCAGCAGCCCGGATTGCCGAAGAGTTGGCTATCAAGGGGCGCGAGGGCGTGATTGTGACCATCCTGTGCGACTCGGCGGATAAGTATTTGAGCGAGCGTTTCTGGGAGGAAGAGTAGATGCTGCGGCTGAGCGATCCCGTATACGAGGCCCTGCGCCAGCACGGCGAAGAGACCTATCCGCATGAGTGCTGCGGCGTGCTGCTGGGCCATTGCGGCGATGAGGTGAACGAGGTGGTGGAGGCGACTCGCGCCGGCAACACGCGCACGGACTCCGCCCACAACCGCTACCACATTGCCCCGGCGGAGCTGGTGCGCATTCAGAGGCAGGGGCGCGAACGCGGCCTGGACATTGTGGGCTTTTACCATTCGCACCCGGACCACCCGGCGCAGTGGTCGCAGACCGACTTTGCCGAGGCCCACTGGCTGGGCTGCAGCTACGTCATTACCGCCGTCGAAAAGGGCGCGGCGCGCGTGACGAACTCCTTCCGGCTGACCGGCCATACGGAGGAAGACAAGCAGTTCCACCATGAGCCGATTGATGTGACCGGACAAAACACTCCGGGCCTTGGGCCGGAAAACCTGGAAGCCGGAAGCACAACCCGGTAATCTAACCAAATAGCTTTTGCATGCAGTTCGTACACGACCAACCCAACGAAACAGGAACCGGAACGATGAAGATTTTCATACCCACACCGCTTCGGGTTTATACCGCGAAGCAGGATGCGGTGGAGGTTTCAGGCAAGACGGTGGAAGAGGCGCTCACGTCGCTGACCACTCAATTCCCTGACTTTCAGAAGCATCTGTACACCGGCGAGGGCAAGTTGCGCTCGTTTGTGAACGTCTATCTCAATGATGAGGACGTTCGTTACCTTCCCGAGGGCGAGAAGACGCCTGTGAAGGAAGAAGACAGCCTTTCGATCATTCCCTCGATCGCCGGCGGCGCTGGCCGCATGGCTGATTGCGCCTGTTCCTGTTGTTGTTGCCGCTAGCCTGCGACCCCGGGCGGAGCCCTTCCGCTGCATGCCTCACGGCAAATTTTCCTACAATATAGAAAAGCTTTTAAGAAAGCAGACGAGGCATTATGGCCACGACGACACAAACGGCGGCTGCGTTGCCGCAATTGACGAATGAAGACATTGCCCGCTACTCGCGGCACCTGATTTTGCCCGAGGTGGGTATGGAAGGCCAGCAGAAGCTGAAGGCCGCCAAGGTGCTGTGCGTGGGCACGGGCGGGCTGGGCTCTCCGCTGGCGCTGTACCTGGCGGCGGCCGGCATCGGCACGCTGGGGCTGGTGGACTTTGATGTAGTGGATGAGAGCAATCTGCAGCGGCAGATCATTCACAGCACCAAGGACGTGGGCCGGCCAAAGATTGAGTCGGCGGCCGAGAAGCTGCTGGCGCTGAATCCGCGGTTGAACCTGGTGAAGCACGAGACCATGCTGAATAGCCAGAACGCGATTGAGATCATCCAGCAGTACGACATCGTCGCCGATGGCACGGATAACTTTCCGACGCGCTACCTGGTCAACGATGCGTGCGTGCTGACGGGCAAGCCGAACTCGTATGCGTCCATCTTCCGCTTTGAGGGCCAGGCCAGCGTCTTTGCGACCGAGGATGGCCCCTGCTACCGCTGCCTGTATCCTGAGCCGCCCCCGCCGGGCCTGGTGCCCTCCTGCGCGGAAGGCGGCGTGCTGGGCATTCTGCCCGGGCTGCTGGGCGTGGTGCAGGCGACCGAAGTCATCAAGCTGATTCTGGGCAAGGGCGAGCCGCTGATTGGCCGCCTGCTGCTGGTGGATGCGCTGAACATGAAGTTCCGCGAGCTGAAGCTCCGCAAGAATCCGAACTGCCCAGTATGCGGCGAGAATCCAACCGTGACCAAGCTGATCGACTACCAGCAGTTCTGCGGAATCGTGCCGGAAGCGCCGCCAGCCGCGGTGCAGAACGGCGTGCCGCAGATCACGGTGCAGGACCTGAAGCGCAAGCGCGACGCGGGCGAGAACTTCTTCCTGCTCGATGTGCGCGAGCCGCACGAGTTCCAGATCGCGCATCTGAACGGGCACCTGATTCCGGTGAACGACCTGCCGAACCGCGTGAGCGAACTGGAGCAGGCGCGGCAGGCGGGGCAGGAGATCGTGGTGCACTGCAAGAGCGGCGGACGCAGCCAGCGCGCGGCGGAGTTCCTGAAGCAGCAGGGATTCCAGAACGTGGTGAATGTGGCCGGCGGCATCACGGCGTGGGCCACCGAGATTGATCCCACGGTGCCAAAGTACTAGGGACGGCCAGGGATCAAGCGGCGAGGCCAGAAACGGCCAGTAAAGGAACGGCCAGCAACAAAAACGGCGCGAGTGGATCGCGCCGTTTTTGCTTTTGCGGAAGGTTTACTTACAGCCGCTGGGAGCGCTGCACGTCGCGCACGCCGGGCAGGCGGCGCAGGCCGAGCACCAGGCGGTTGAGGTGGCGCACGTCCTCGGCCTCAATCACGAACTCAACAATAGCTTCGCCGTTGGGACCCGGGCGCGTATCGACGGTACGGATATTGGTGTTGTCGTCGCTGATGATGGAGGTCATCTCCTTGAGCATGCCCGCGCGGTCATCACAGTAGACGGTCAGGCGTACCGGGTAAGTCTTCGACGGGCCTGTGCTTGCGCCGGCGTCGTGCGCCCACTCGACGGCGATGCGGCGGTCAGACTCGTAGAGCAGATTCTGCACGTTGGGGCAGTTGCGCGCATGCACCGCGACCCCCTTGCCGCGCGTGACGTAGCCGACAATCTCTTCGCCGCGAATGGGATTGCAGCAGCGGGCGCGGTAGACGAGCAGCTCATTTTGCCCCTCGACCTGCAGCGAGTCGCTGGTGGTGGATTTGCGCGCCGCATCCTGCAGGCCGGCCTTGATGCTGGCTGCGGTCTCCGCCTCGGCGGGCTGCTGGTGCGTGGTGCCGGGCGCGAGGCGGTTGAGCACCTGGCGCGCGGAATATTTGCCGAAGCCGATGGCGGCCAGCAGATCGTTGGGCGTGGCCACGCTGTAGTCGCTGGCGACGCGCGCGTAGTCGGCATCTTCAAACTTGTGCAGCGAAACCTTGTATTTGCGGGCTTCGCGCTCGAGCAGCTTGCGGCCAATGTCAATGGCGCGCTCGCGCTGATGCTCGTTGAGCCAGTGCTTGATTTTATTGCGGGCGCGCGAGCTTTTGACGATGCTGAGCCAGTCGCGGCTGGGGGTGTGGCCATTTTGGGTGGTGACCTCCACCACGTCGCCATTGCGCAGCTTGGAGCGCAGCGGCACCATGCGGCCGTTAACCTTGGCGCCGGTGCAGGAGTGGCCCACCTCGGTATGAATTGCGTAGGCGAAGTCGAGCGGGCTCGCATCCTTGGGCAGCACGACCACCTTGCCCTTGGGCGTGAAGGTGTAAACCTCTTCAGGATAGAGATCGATCTTGAGCGTGGAGAGAAACTCGTTGGGATCGGTCATCTCCCGCTGCCACTCGACCAGTTGCCGCACCCAGGCCAGGCGCTGCTCGTCGCGCGCGCTGATGGGCGAGTTGCCGGCCTTGTACTTCCAGTGCGCCGCAATGCCTTCTTCGGCGACGCGATGCATCTCTTCAGTGCGAATCTGCACCTCGAACTGGTAGCCGCCCTCGCCCATCACCGTAGTGTGCAGGGACTGATACATATTGGGCCGGGGCATCGCGATGAAGTCTTTGATGCGCCCGGGCACAGGCCGCCAGATGCTATGAATGAGGCCGAGCACGGCGTAGCAGTCAGGCACGCTGTTGGTGATGACGCGCAACGCCAGCAGGTCATAGAGCTGATCGACCGAGCTGCGCGACTTCTGCAGCTTGGTGTGAATGCTGAAGAGCCGCTTGATGCGCCATTGCACGCGCGCCGTGATCTTGTTTTCCTTGAGCTTTTCGAGCAGCAGCGCCTCGACGCCGGCCAGAAACTGCTCGCCGTCAGAGCGGCGCTCCTCGACGGCCAGTTGCAACTGGTCGTAGCTGTAGGGGTCCACATAACGGAAGGACAGATCTTCCAGCTCGCCGCGCAGCTTGCCCATGCCCAGCCGGTGCGCGAGCGGCGCATAAATGTCGAGCGTTTCGCGCGCGATGGCCTGCTGGCGCTCGACGGACAGGTGCTCCAAAGTGCGCATATTGTGCAGGCGGTCGGCCAGTTTGATGAGCACCACGCGCACGTCCGTCACCATGGCCAGCAGCATCTTGCGGACGTTCTCGGCCTGGCGGTCTTCGCGATTGGCAAACTGGATTTTGTCGATCTTGGTGACGCCTTCGACGATATGAGCGACCTGCTCGCCGAACTGATTGGCAATGTCGGCGGCGGTGACCGGAGTGTCTTCAACCGCATCGTGAAGCAGACCTGCGGCGATGGCCGTGGAGTCGAGCTTCATCTCCGCGAGCACCAGCGCCACCTCCAGCGGATGCAGCACAAAAGGCTCGCCCGAGGCGCGGAATTGGCCCTGATGATGTTCGAGGCAGAAGTCCCAGGCGCGGCGGATGATGTCGAGATCGTCGCTGGGGCGATTGTCTTTCACCCGCGTCAGCAGCTCAGAGAACTTTTCCGCGAGAATGTCCGGCGGATTGCTCTCAGAAGGGCTGGTGGTGGGGTGGATGGTCGCCATGATTCATTATAGGCGCGGCCTGTGACAAAAGTAGCTGGCGCGTCGTAAGGCGCGCAAATTCACGCAAGCGGGTCAGGAACCCTGCCGGGCGGACTTCTTCCGGCTCAGGACAAAGGCGTTGTCTTTGCTGCGCTGGTTAGTCGATGCCTTGTCGATCTTACGCCAGAAGGCCACGAAGTAATCGATGGCCGAGATGACGGAGACAGCGGCCATCCAGTAGATGCCGGCAACGGCAATCAGATCGACCGGCATGAGGAACCAGCCGAAGTGCCAGGCGTGCCAGCCGTGATCGAGAATCGCGGCCACCACTGAGATGATCTGGATGAGCGTCTTGAGCTTGCCGAGATCGCTGGCCTGAATGGTAAAGCCCTGCGTGGAAGCAATGGAGCGCAAGCCGTTGACCAGAAATTCCCGGCCAATGACGATGACGGCGATCCAGGGCTTGACGATGTGCGGGTTATAGGCAACCAGGGTGATATAGGCAGCAGTCACCAGCAGTTTGTCTGCGAGCGGATCGAGCAGCATGCCCATGGTGGTGATCTGGCCACGGCTGCGCGCCAGGTAGCCATCCACACCATCAGAGATAGACAGCACGATAAAGAAGAGCGAGGCGATAATTTCCTGCCCGCCGTACCAGGAAGTATGCGGGAAGAAGGGTGAGAGCATCCACAGGAAGACCGGAATGCAGATGATCCGGCTCATCGTAATGGAATTGGGAAGATTCACTGGAGGGTTTCGGCCCGCTTTCTGTCTCTAGCCATAATGCTACCGCGAGGCATGGGGGCGCGTCTTCGGGGTGCCGGAAATATGAAGCTCTCGGAGAGCCGGACGAGAACTGGTCTCATCAATGTGTGGCGCCTGAATGCGGAAAGTGTGAGACCCGCCGCCGAAGCGGGGCTCATGCTGCCGGCCGAAGCCTGAAATCCATATATGAGACCAGTTTTAGGCTCGCGGCCAGAGCTGCAATTCGGGCATAGGAAAGTCTTTCCGATTGTCTGTCATCAGCACGAGGCGATGATGCATGGCGGCCGCGGCGATCAGCGTGTCGGCGAGATGGAGTGTGACTCCTTTGCGAGCCCACGCGCCGCGCAGTTCACCAGCAAGCTCCGCAATTTCGCAATGAATGGGCAGACACTCAAAGGCAGCCAGCAACTTCCGGGTGGCCTCGCGCTCCTGAGGCCGCATTCCAGCGTAAATTTCGGATACGTTGATGGCGGTGACGGCAAAAGTGTGACCCTCCAGGGTGAGCCTCTTAAACAGGTCGCGGCGATGGCCACGCCCCCGCAAGAGATCAATCAGGATGCTGGTGTCGGCCAGAATCCTCAATGCTTACCCCGCTTTTTCGGAGATGCGATCCTGGCATCGCTTCCTGCTCGCAGTGAGGCCACCCAGGCGGAAGCGTCTTTGCCTATCTCATGATGATCTTCTTCCCTCCAGGCCGGCTCCGGGCCGTCCAGATACTGAAGCAGCTTTCTGCGGCGCAGTTCTGTGCGCGCGGTCTCCACGAGAAAAGCACTGCGGCGGCGAGGACCGACGAGAGCGTCGATCTCACTGATGAGGTCTTCAGGAAGAAGAATGTGTATTCGCTGTGTGCTCATATTATGCCCACAAATAATGTGACATAACTCGCACATTGCGTCTATCGCGCCACGTACCCCAGCGCACGGCCAGGAAGCACAAAAGACCGCCCGAAGGCGGTCCTTTGTGGTTCAGGATTTTGCGACGGTTATGCGTAGATGCCGCGCTGCTTGATGGTCACCGCGACACGATCAATGGCCAGCATGTAGGCTGCGATGCGGTTGTTGACGCCGTGAGCCTCGGAGTAGCGCACCACGTCATCAAAGCTCTCGGCCAGAATGCTGTCGAGTTGCTCATTGACGACCGCTTCCTTCCAGAAGTGGCCCTGGCGATCCTGCACCCACTCAAAGTAGGAGGCCGTGACTCCGCCGGCATTGGCCAGAATGTCGGGGATGATGAAGACCTTCTTTTCTGCGAGGATCTCATCGGCGACGGCGGTGGTGGGGCCATTGGCGCCCTCACAGACAATGCGGGCCTGGATGCGGTCAGCATTGCGGCTGGTGATGACGTTCTCGGTCGCAGCCGGAATCAGAATGTCGCAATCGGTGCAGATCAGTTCCGCCGGATCAGCAGGCTCGGCATCGCGGAAGCCAAGGATGGAGCCGTTGCGCTGGCGGTATTCAATCAGCGAGGGGATATCGATGCCGTTGGGATGGTAGAGGCCGCCATCGAACTCGGCAATGCCGATGATCTTGTAGCCTTTCTGCATCATCAGGTTCGCGGCGTTGGAGCCCACGTTGCCGAAGCCCTGAATGATCACGCGGCAGCCCTCGCGCTGCATATTGAGGTGCTTGAGCGCTTCATCGCAGACCACGCTCACGCCGCGGCCAGTGGCCTCCTTGCGTCCGCGCGAGCCGCCAATGGTGATGGGCTTGCCGGTGACCACGCTGGTCACGGTTTGCCGCATGTGCATGGAGAAGGTGTCCATGATCCACGCCATCACCTGTTCGTTGGTACCTACGTCGGGCGCGGGCACATCTTTCTCCGGCCCCAGAAATTCGATGATCTCGGCAGTATAGCGGCGGGTCATCCGCTCCAGCTCGCCCATGGACATCTTCTTGGGGTCGCAGATTACGCCGCCCTTGCCGCCGCCGAAAGGGATGTTGACGACGGCGCACTTCCAGGTCATCCAACTGGCCAGTGCGCGAACCTCGTCGAGGGAAACATCGGGGGCATAGCGGATGCCGCCCTTGGCGGGTCCACGTGCAAAGGAGTGCTGCACGCGGAAGCCGGTGAACATTTCGATGCGGCCGTCATCCATGGCGACCGGAAAGTGAACGATAATTTCGCGGGAAGGGTAACGCAGCACGCGCCAGAGGCCCTCGTCGAGGTTGAGCTTGCGCGCTGCAAAGTCAAATCGAGCAGCCTGGGCTTCCCAGGGGTTGATCTCCTGCTCGAGCGTGATCGTAGCCATTGAAAGACTCTCCGTGATGGACCGGCTTTCCATTCCGCCAGGGAACCACTGTTCCTTAGACGTTCGCAGAAGCGCCCCGGTCCGGCGCGCCCCACGATTTTCCGGCAAGGCCGGTTGCTCCTCAAAGCCTACCTCCGGCCAAACACATGAGTATAGGCCCGCGTATCAAGCCCGGCAAGGGCTCCTTGCCCGACAGATGCCTGCGGGCCTTCCACAGGATGCCAAAGCAGGCCGGGGCAGTCATTGAGGCTCTGCCGAAATGGGCTGTACCATGAGGAGAACGAAACGGTATCAATCCTCGCAGCACAACGATTTTCCTGACCGCTTATGCCATCCAAGACGACCTCACTGCCCGCCAGCCCCGAGTTTCTGCGCCTCGCCCGCAAGCATACCCTCATTCCGCTTTATCGAACACTCACGGCCGACCTTGAGACGCCGGTCAGCGCTTTTCTGCGCCTGGCCGCACATGAGCCGGAGTGTTTCTTATTGGAATCGGTCGAAGGCGGCGAAAAAATCGGCCGCTACACCTATATCGGCATTCGCCCCTACCGGCGCATCGTCTCACGCGGACGCTCCATCAGCATCACCGAAGAGGGCGAGACGCGAGAGCTTGAAGGCGACATCTTTGAGGTGCTCAAGGAGTCGCTGGACGGCCACTCCCCCGCTGTGCTGCCAGAGTTGCCGCCCTTCACCTGCGGCGCGGTAGGCTACTTTACTTATGATGTGGTGCGGCAGATTGAAAAACTGCCCGAAGAGGCCGCCGACGAACTGGAGATGCCGGATGCCTGCCTGCTCTTTTTTGACGAGGTGCTGGCCTTTGACCACGTGCGCAAAGAGATGCTGCTGCTCGTCACCGCTGATCTGCAGAAGCGCAATCCGAAGCAGGCCTATGCCGAGGCGCTCTGGAGGCTGGACCGCTTTGAGAAGCGGCTGCTCGCTCCCCTGCCAAAGCAGAAGAAAAAAACGTTCAGCGGCAAACTCAAGCTGGCCAACCGTACAAAAAAGAAGGATTTTCTCAAGGCCATCGAGCGCTCGAAAGAGTACATTGCCGCGGGTGACATCTTTCAGGTGGTGGTCTCGCAGCGCTTCGACGTCGAGCCGGAGGTGGATCCCTTCTCGATCTATCGCGCGCTGCGCATCGTGAATCCGTCGCCATTCCTTTACTTTCTGCGCAGTGCATTGCCCGCAGGGCGCGGCACAAAGACAGAAACCACGCACATTGTGGGGTCGTCGCCCGAGCTGCTGGTCCGCGTGCAGAATGGCCGCGTCGAGTACCGGCCCATTGCAGGCACGCGTCCGCGCGGCGAAGACGAGGCCGCTGACCGCGCCTATGAGCAGGACATGCTGCACGACGAAAAGGAACGCGCCGAACACGTGATGCTGGTGGACCTGGGCCGTAACGATGTGGGTCGCGTGAGCGAATACGGCTCGGTGCAGGTGGGCGAGTTGATGCGCGTGGAGCGCTACTCCCACGTGATGCACCTGGTCAGCGACATCACCGGCACGCTGCGCAAAGGGCTGAACGCGGTGGATGCGCTGCGGGCCTGCTTCCCGGCCGGAACGCTGAGCGGCGCGCCGAAGATTCGCGCCATGGAGATCATTGAAGAGATGGAACCCGCCCGGCGCGGCATCTATGGCGGCTGCGTGCTCTATGCGGACTTCTCAGGCAATCTGACCTCGTGCATCGCGATTCGCACGCTGCTGATGAAGGGCCGCAAGGGCTACATTCAGGCGGGCGCGGGCATTGTGGCCGACTCCGTGCCAGAGAAGGAATACGAGGAGAGCGTGAACAAGGCCAAGGCCGTGGTGCGCGCGATTGAGCGGGCGCGGGCGTAACCGCATTACACTAGAGAAACCCATGATTCTCGTCCTCGACAACTACGATTCGTTCACCTACAACCTCGTGCAATACATGGGCGAGCTGGGCGCGGAGATGGTGATTCGCCGCAACGACGAGATCACCGTGGATGAGGCCGAGGCGCTCGCACCCGAGCGCATTCTGATCTCGCCCGGCCCATGCACGCCGCAGGAGGCGGGCATCAGCATCGGGCTGATTCAGCGCTTCGCGGGCAAGGTTCCAGTGCTGGGCGTCTGCCTCGGTCATCAGGCCATTGGCGCGGCCTTTGGCGGCAACGTGGTGCGCGCGCCCAGGCTGATGCACGGCAAAACCAGCGAGGTGGAGCACGACGGCAAAACCATCTTCTCCGGCATTGCCAGCCCCATGACCTGCACCCGCTACCACTCGCTGATCGTGGCGGAAAAGGGCCTGCCGAAGAGTCTTGAAGTCTCGGCGCGAACGGCCGACGGCACCATCATGGGCCTGCGCCATCGCGAGTTTCCCGTGGAGGGCGTGCAGTTTCACCCCGAAAGCGCGCTCACCGCCGATGGAAAGAAGCTCATCCGGAACTTTCTGGAGTTGTAGCTCTGTGACCTGCTTCCTGCCGCGCCGATTCGCCGCTTCCCTGCCCGGTGTGGCCACAGCTTTGGTGCTGCTGCCGCTTGCCTCCGCGGCCGGTGCGCAGCAGAAGCCCGTGGCCTATGCCCCGACAGAAAACGCGACGGTCTCCGGATCGCTGGAAGTGACGAATGGCCGCGCGGCCATCGGCAGCCATGCCACGCTCACGGCGGGCGATGCGACGGTTCCGGTCACGCTGGCGCGAGGCGGGCAGATCAACGTCTGCCGCTCCACCACGGTGCAGATTTCGACCGACAGCACTCTGGGCAAAAGCCAGCTGCCGGGCGATGACGCCATCATGCTGGCGCTCAACCACGGCGCGGTGGAGGAGCACGACAAGCCCGGCAAGTACTCCGATGTGATTCTGACGCCGGATCTGCGCATCCTCGTCTCCGGCCCCGGCAAGGCCGACCTGAGTCTGCGCGTGAGCACGAACGGCGACACCTGCATCGATAATCACGGCGCGAGCGCCCCTTATGTCACCGTGACCAATCTCTTCAGCGGAGGCGTCTACCGCGTGCAGCCCAACCAGCGGGTGCTGCTCGAGAGCGGCGACACGAGCCGCGTGGTCGACAACGAGCCGGAGCCATGCGGATGCCCGGCAGCGCCCACCGAACTAGCCGCCGGGCTGCGCCATGGCAATCACCGGCACAATCACCGCCACGCAGGTGCTCCCCAGACCAAAGCGGAGAAGGAGAATCCCTTTCCGCTGGCCGAGAGCGAAGGGTTGAAGCCTCCACCTGCACCCTCCAGCACGCCAGCCGTGCCAGTCGGCCAGGTACACGCAGAGGTGGAAGCGCCCATCACTTACAACAGCGCCCAACCGGAGCCCGCAACACCTGCGGCAAAGCCTGCTCGCGGCGAGAGCACCGCTCCTTCCGGCGGCGAAGCAGCCGTGCAGACGCCGCACCGGCATCGCGGCTTCTTCGGCAGCATCGGGCACTTCTTTGCGCATTTATTCGGGCACAAGTAGCTCCGGCGAACCTACAAAACCAGGGCAGCCGCGCGCCTGCGGTAAAATTGAAGGGTTGCAGTCAACGTAAACCCTGTCAGAGACACGTAAGGAGTCAGTTTTTATGGCGATTCCCGCCACACAGATGCGCCCCGGCATGATCATCAAGCACAACGGCGAACTGCATGCCGTCTTCAGCGTGGAGCACCGCACCCCGGGCAACCTACGCGCCTTCATTCAGGCCAAGCTGCGCAACCTGCGCTCGGGCGCGATGTTTGAGCACCGCTTCCGCTCGCCCGACCCCATTGAGCGCGTGATCGTCGATGAAATCCCCATGGAGTTTCTCTACAACGACGGCGACGACTACTACTTCATGAACACCGAGAACTTTGAGCAGACCCACCTGAAGCGCGACACCCTCGGTGACGCCGTCGAGTACCTGACGGCCAATCTGCAGATCACGGTTTCGTTCTTTGACGGCGTGGCCGTGGGCATTGAGCTGCCACAGACGGTCGAGCTGACGGTGGTCGAGACCGAGCCGGGCCTGAAGTCCGCGACGGCCTCTTCGGTGACCAAGCCGGCGACGCTTGAGACGGGCCTCGTGGTGCAGGTGCCGCCGTTCATCAACGAAGGCGAGAAGATTCGCGTGGACACGGCCGAAGGCGCGTATCTGAGCCGCGCGTAGTTTTTCTGAATAAATTCACTTCGACGGCGCAGCTTCGGCTGCGCCGTTCGTGTCTGCCAACAACTTGCGCCTGTTTGCCGTATCTGCAACACTGGCCTCGCATCCAAAAACTTATGGTTCGTCATTACCTCGTCAAAGGACGTGTGCAGGGAGTCGGGTTTCGCTGGTTTGTCCATCGCGAGGCCGAGCCGCTGGGGCTGCGGGGCTGGGTGCGCAACACCGAAGACGGTCACGTTGAGGTGAAGGCCGCCGGTGAGCCTGGCAAGCTGGAAGCGCTGAGCGTGGCTCTGCGCAGGGGATCGCGCGGCAGCCGCGTGGATCACGTTCTGGAGCACGAGCTCGACGAGAAGGAAGGCGAAGGTCTTGGATCATTTCACATTGAAGGAGCCTGGTAAGACGGCTATGCAACCCACTCACTCCGTTAACTGCGAACCGCTCAAGTCTCTGGTGCGCACGGTGCCTGATTTTCCGAAGCCCGGCATCCTGTTTTATGACATCACGACCCTGCTCAAAGACCGCCAGGGCTTTGCCAAGCTCATTGACGCGCTCGCCGAGCACTACATCGGCAAAAACATTGACCTGGTGCTGGGCATCGAGGCACGCGGCTTCATCTTTGGCCCGGCATTGGCCTATCGCCTGAACGCCGGTTTTGTGCCGGTGCGCAAGCCGCGCAAGCTGCCCGCCCGCACCGTGCGCGTGACCTATGATCTGGAGTACGGCAGCGATACGCTTGAAATCCACGAGGACGCTATCGAGCCGGGCCAGCGCATTGTGCTGGTTGATGACCTGCTTGCCACCGGCGGCACCATGGAAGCCACGGTAAAGCTGGTGCGCCAGTTGGGCGGCGAGATCGCCGGGTTGGCCTTCGCCGTGGAGCTCGACTTCCTGAAGGGCCGCGAGCGCTTCCCTGACCTGGATGTCTTCAGTTTGCTGCACTACAGCGAGTAGTTTCTTATCCCCAAAAAAACACAGAGGGCCGGAGCAATCCGGCCCTTTTAGTTTTCGTGGTTTGGCGATTCGTCAGGCCGACTTCTTCCCTCGGAAGAAGTGCAGGATCAGCGAAATCACCGCCAGAATCAGCAGGATGTGAATGAGGAATCCGGCCACGTGAAACGTCACGAACGAAACGACCCAGACAATCACCAGCAACAGCGCGAGTAACAGGAACATGGTCTTTCTTCTCCTGAACAACATTCCCTTGGATGCCGTGGAAGGGGTTGTAGCTGGCTGAGACGCGAAGCTTCTTACACAGAGCGTACTTCATTTACCAGCAAGCGGTCGCCGGCCTTCAGGTAGCCTTTGCGGCGAAACCAGTCATCCATCGCCGCCTTCAGGCGGTCTTCGGGCACGCGCAGGCCGACTTCGATAAGGCCGTCGCCAATCGGCAGCGTGTCATCGAAAATGGCGTCGTTGGTGAAGTTGCGCATGGCAAAATTGTCGATCCAATGGATGGGGCAGGCGCTGGCGGCCGCCTCCCCATTTGGCAGATAGTCCACTTTGAGCTTGCGTAGAAACATGAGCCTTCTCCCGGCCTACTTTCTTGCGTGCGGTCCGGCCGCGCGAACATTGGCGGGAACGTCAAACTTCTTGAAGTTCTCTTCAAACTTCGCAGCCAGCATCTGCGCCTGCGCGTCATAAGCCGCCTTGTCGGCCCACATGTTGCGCGGGTTGAGAATATCCGCCGGAACGTGCGGGCATGAGGCAGGAATGCTGAGCCCGAAGGCATGCTCCGTCGTGTATTCGGCGTTGGCGAGCGTGCCGTTGAGGATCGCATCCACAATGGCGCGCGTAATCTTGAGGCTCATGCGCTGGCCCACGCCGAAGCCGCCTCCACTCCAGCCGGTGTTGACCAGCCAGCACTGCGCGCCATGCTCGCGCAGGCGGCGGCCCAGCATTTCGGCATAGACGCGCGGCGCAAGCGGCAGAAATGGCGAGCCGAAGCAGGTGGAAAATTCCGGGACCGGCTCGCTGCCGAGGCCAGCCTCGGTGCCGGCGAGCTTCGCCGTGTAGCCGGAAAGAAAGTGATACATCGCCTGGTCCGGGTCAAGCTTGGCAACCGGGGGCAGCACGCCGAAGGCATCGGCGGCGAGGAACAGCACATTCTTCGGGTGGCCCCCCACGCCGGGGATGACGGCGTTGTCGATGTAATCAATCGGATAGGCTGCACGCGTGTTCTCGGTGTAGCGCACATCGGTGTAGTCCGGCACGCCGGTCCGGCGGTCAATCACCACGTTTTCGAGCACCGAACCGAAGCGAATGGCGCGGAAGATCTGCGGCTCTTTTTCCTCTGACAGATCGACGCACTTGGCATAGCAGCCGCCCTCAAAGTTGAAGACTCCGTCGGCGCTCCAGCCATGCTCGTCGTCGCCGATGAGAAAGCGCTGAGGATCGGCCGAGAGCGTCGTCTTACCGGTGCCGGAAAGCCCAAAGAAGAGCGCCGTGTCGCCTTGCTGGCCAATGTTGGCCGAGCAGTGCATGGGGAAGACATTGCGCTCGGGCAGCAGAAAATTCATGACGCCGAAGATGGATTTTTTCATCTCGCCGGCATACTTGGTGCCGCCGATGAGAATGATGCGCTCGGAAAAGTCGGCCACGATGAAGGTGCCCGACTTGGTTCCATCCCGCTCGGGCACAGCCTCAAATTCCGGCGCGGCGATCACGGTGAATTCAGGCACATGCGTTTCCAACTCGGCCAGGGTAGGCCGAATGAAAAGCTGCTTCACAAACAAGGCATGCCAGGCATACTCGCAAATCACCTGGATCGGAAGCTGGTACTTTCGGTCCGCGCCCGCCGCAAGATCCATCACGTAGAGGTCGCGCTCGGCCATGTGCGCCAGCACGCGGTCCATCAGCGCATGAAACTTGTCTTTAGGAAACGGCTGGTTCACCTTGCCCCAGTGGACGCGCTCCTGCGTGAGCTCATCCTCCACCGTAAACTTGTCGCGGGGCGAGCGGCCGGTGCGTGCGCCCGTGCGCGCCACCAAAGCGCCATTCAGGGCCAGGCGGCCCTCGCCGCGCGCTACGGCTGTTTCCACCAGTTGCGGCGTCGATAAATTGCGGTGAACGTATGGACCCTCAATGAGTTGCTTCAGATCCCGCGTGACCGTGGTCGCTCCCATAAACACAATGCTCCTTAAGATGCGCGCACCTGCGGCCGTGCGACAGCAGGCGGACTGAGTATTGTGCCATTCAGAGCGGCGATGTGGCAAAAAACAGGAATGCGCCCGAATCGGGCGCATTCGTGTTTTCTGATTGGATTTCGCGGTTAAACGGGATGTTGTTCATCATCGCCGGTCGGCACCAGAGCCGGCAGCTTGCTGGTGTGGCCAGCCTCATGCAGCACGGCATCCACATGCTCCAGAACCTCATCCACCGTCATCGTGTACATCTCGCGGCCATTGTCGTAGCCGTTCTGGATGATCTGCTTGAGATAGTGGCCGGCAGCCTGCGCGGCCAGTTGATCGGTAATGATGTGGCCGGTACGCTTCTTCTGCTCAACCCAGGCGAGCAGCGGCATGGCAATCCAGACCGGACGACCGCTGACGTCAAAGCGGATATCCACGGCGTCGGCATGGCGCGTGGCGATGGCAACAATGTTCGCCCTCCAGCGGCAGTGGAGGGTTTCCTGAGTCCAGCGGTCTGTGGCTTGGAAGTTCTCGTACATGGCTGTAATCAGCCTAAATGTCCCCCGGCTTCGCAGCAAGAGCAGCCGGAAAGACAATTTTGTTCAAACCGGCGGCCCCTGTATTCAAAGAGTCAAAACTTCGCGGCAAAATCGCGATCACTTCGGGGAATTTCTGCGTCCAACACAAGTAATTCGAAGATACGTAAAAAGACACGCAAGCAAGACAACGCACAATTCACACGGGCCGGACGCATTCTCTTTGGAAGGATCAAAAGAAGGAGTGCAAACAATGACAAAGAAACTGGAATCCCCCTCCCGCAAGCAGCTCAGGAAAGCGGGCGAAGTAAGCCGGGAAACGTTACAGCAGAAGCTGGTGCAGCAGAAAGCGGAGCTGGAACGCTCTGTGCTCGCCACCGTGCAGCAGGGCCGGGAGGCGGAAGCAGAGAACCGCATCGATCCTGCCGATCAGGCTGTGATGTCTTACCAGAAGGAACTGATTTTTAGTCAGGGAACCAACAAGCACACCCAGCTTTCTCTGGTGCGGCTGGCGCTGGAGCGGCTGGAAGACGGCTCCTACGGTGAGTGCGAGGAGTGCGGAGAGGCCATCAGTCCACGGCGGCTGGAAGCAATTCCCTGGACCCCTTACTGCATCGCCTGCCAGGAAAAAATGGAAAATGGCGGATTTGAGGGCGGCTCTCGCGCCGCCTGAGCCAACCGGCACTCCGCTTGCCGTTCGCTCTGCCGGGACGCACCAGATCGTGCGTCCCGGCAGACGGAGGTGCGACGGCTCTGGTAAACTTCGAGTATTCCAGCAGCGAAAGCGCGGCTCTTCAAGCAAGAACCAACGCTCCAGACTGCCACCCCGCCATTGAAGGATTCCCAAAGAACCCGTGGACACTCAGACACGTCACGCACTGAAGCACGACCGTTTTGTCGATTCAACCAGTTCAGCCCTGGACTGGGTTCAGGAGAACCGCGGCCTCGTCATCCGCTACAGCGTGGTGGCCGTCGTCGTGATTGCAATCATCGTTGCCGCCGCTGTGACTTACACCACTCGCCAGCAGCACGCCCAGGCGGCACTGAACAAAGCGTTGAACGTTTATACGGCGCCCCTGACACAGCCCGGCGAGCCAGCCGATCTGCAGCAAGGCAGCTATCCGACCGCTGCGGCTCGTGCCAAGGCGGCCCACCCGCTGTTTGAGAAGGCCGCCGATCAGTACGGCTGGCTCGACGCAGGCCAGGACGCCCGCTACTTTGCCGGTCTCACCGATCTGCAGATGAACGACAATACGGCCGCGGAAAAAGAATTGAAGCAGGCGGCAGATGCCCGCAACAAGAACGTGGCCGCGCTGGCCAAAATGGCCCTCGCCAGCCTCTACATTCAGACGAATCGCGGCTCCAGGGCTGTTGAACTCTACAACGACCTGGCGAAGCATCCGTCGGCGACGGTTCCGGCAAGTTCAGCGCAACTGGCTCTGGCGCAGTACTACGAAAACACCGATCCGGATAAGGCCAAACAGATTCTGGCCAAGGTGCAGGACCAGAACAAAGAGAACTTCGCGGGCCAGATTGCCCAGCGGGAGTTGGCAAAGCTGCAGTAGCTGATTCCTCAAGAAACAGAAAAAGGCTGGCGAAACGCGCCAGCCTTTTTCCATTGGCTGCTGATCAGATGCCTACCTGCAAACCCACGGTCATCACCTGATCGGCCGGTATGTGATACGACGAAGTCATATCGCGAGTATTGCGTGCCATCCATACAAACAGCCGGTCGCGAAAAACCATCATCCCACTGCGCTTGCGCCCGGCAAGCATATCCACCTGCCCGATGAAGTATGAGATATTCCCCATATCAAGCTGCACGCCGTGCTCTTTCAGCCGCTGCAAGTCCGAGGGAATATTGGGCCCCTGCATGTAGCCGTAGTGCAGCACCACGCGAACAAAGCCATCCTCCAGCACATCAAGCTCCAGCCTGTCTTCGAGATTGACGCGCGGCACTTTCTCAATGAGCACGGTGAGCAGAATGACCTGCTCCTGCAGCACGCCAACGTGGCGCACCACCTGCTGCAGCGCAGGCGGAGTCTGATGCAGGCGTCCTGTGAGGAATACCGCGGTTCCAGGAAGCCGGGGCACCTTCTGCTTCCGAATGCGCTGCACAAATTGATCAAACGGCTCAGCGTTTTCGGCCATTTGCTCGGCGAGCAATCGTGATCCCTGACGCCAACTCGTCATCACAACAAACATGGCAGCGCCAATGGCAAGCGATATCCACCCGCCGTCAGGAATCTTGAGCATGTTCGAACCAAGAAAACTCAGGTCAATGGCCAGAAACACAATCAGGAAAAGCAGCGCCGAACGCAGCTTCCAGCCATTGCGCTCCAGATGCACATGAAAGACCAGCAGTGTGGTGATAGCCATGGACATGTTCACCGCCACACCGTATGCCGAGGCAAGGTTGGTGGAGCTATGAAAGGCCAGCACCAGACCGATGGCCGCGAGCATCAGCAGCCAATTCACCAGGGGAACATAAATCTGCCCTGAGGATTCAGCCGAAGTCTGCAAGACCTGAAACTGCGGGAGATAGTTGAGCTGAATCGCCTGGCGTGTCAACGAGAATGCCCCGGTGATGGCCGCCTGGGACGCAATCACCGTAGCGGCGGTAGCAAGCAGAACCAGCGGGACGAGCGCCCAGTGGGGCGCAAGCAGGAAAAACGGATTTTTCACTGCTTGCGGATGAGCAAGCAAGAGGGCTCCCTGCCCGAAGTAGTCAAGCAGCAGCGCAGGCAACACAAACCCGAACCAGACACGGCGTATCGGCGTGCGGCCAAAGTGCCCAAGATCGGCGTAAAGGGCTTCTCCACCTGTAGTGACCAGAAAGACCGCGCTCAACACCAGAAAGCCGGTGACTCCGTTGTGAAGAAAGAAGCTCACGGCATAGGTGGGCAGCAAGGCAAGCAAAACCACCGGCGCATGCAGAATGCCATGTATACCCAGCACCGCCAGAGACAGAAACCACACCACCATGACCGGACCAAAAGCAATGCCTATTTTGCCTGAGCCAAACTTCTGCACGGTAAAAAGCAGAAGAAGAATGAGCACGGTAATAGGATCGACAAAAGCGCTGAGCGAGGGCGTGGCGACATGGAGCCCTTCCACCGCACTCAGCACTGAGATGGCTGGCGTAATCATCGAGTCGCCATAAAGTGTGGCCGCGCCCACCACGCCTATCAGAATGAGCATTCTTCGCGGCCACCGGCTCTGCCCTTTGTTGGGTCGCAACAAGGCCAGCAGCGCAAAGATGCCGCCTTCGCCTTTGTTGTCGTTGCAGAGCACGTAAACCATGTACTTGATGGAGATCACCATCACCAGCGTCCAGAAGACAAGCGACAGAAGGCCGAGAACGTTGCCCTGTGAAACAGGCAGCGGATGATCCCCTATGAAGCACTGTTGCAGGGCATAAATGGGACTTGTGCCGATGTCACCATAAACGACACCCAGCACCGCCAGCGCGAGCGCGGCAGACATGCGGTCACGCGACTGCGAAGAACCTTCAGGAAAGGACTTCTGATAAGCATCGCGGCCCTTTACTTCCACTTGCTGTTCGGCCATGATTCCAAATTTAGATGCGAATGGCCCGCAGCGCTATGGCGCTTTAGATAACACCGTTCGCATGCGATCAAAATAGGAAGTCTGCTCTTGGCGCTTGCCTGGAGCCCGTATTCAGGCAATGCTGGCCGTGGCAGCTACCGCAATTTGCGAAGCGGGTGCCAGCGGCAGCCCGATTTCCATATGAATTCCCCGCGACGGCAGGTTCGTGGCACGGATGTTTCCGTTATGCGCACGCACCACCGCCTCAACAAATGCAAGCCCTAGCCCCGAGCCTCCCGATTGCGGCCCCTTTGCATACTTCTCAAAGAGACGCGGCTGCACCTCGGCGGGAAATCCCGGGCCATCATCCTCAAGAATGATCCAACCGGTTTCTCCGGCCGCGCGCAGCTGCAGTTGAACCGAGCACCCCGGCGGCAGATGCTTGATCTCGTTGTCAAAGAGATTCATGATCATGCGCTGCAACAAACCGGGATCCGCGAAGACCACCATGCGGGAGGCACCGCGCAGCGAGACGCTCAGTCCCCGCTCCGTCATGCTTGGCTCATAGAGATGCACCATCGTTTGCAGCATCTCATCCAGATCGACCGCTTCCTTGTTCAGCCGGAGAGCGTCCGCGCTGGCCTCGGCCACATCGAGTGATTTGGTAAGGACCTCACAAAGCCGGTCCAGGTCTTCAATGGACGAAGCAACTGGCTCCACCCAGCCGCCGTCTTCCGTGCGCAGCAGGGCAGCCTCAAGGCGGCCACGAATCGCCGTAATGGGGCTGCGCATGTCATGGGCCAGCGCGTCGGTCATAGTGTGCAGTTGCCGCACTGAATTCTCAATGCGGTCAAGCATGCGGTTGAGCGTCGTGGCCAGACGAGCCACTTCATCTTCCCCTTTGACCTCGGGCACGCGGCTGCGCAGATCGTCATGGCCAATCTTGGCCGCCGTATCCGTGATGCGCTGCACATGCCCGAGCATGCGGCGGGTCGTGAAAAAAATAATCAAAAAGCCGAGCAGAACAATGCCGACGCAAATCAGGAAGAAGTAGAGTCTCAGATTATCCAGCACCTGATCCTCTTCGCGGCTGGAAAGGCCGAGATAGATCAGGTCACCGTTTTCCATCAGCGTGCTGGCTACGCGAAAATCGTTTCGTATGCCGGTGATGTGGATGTTGACCGGCTGACCCGGCTGCATATGCGCCTGCTCAATGGCGTGCAGCGCCTCATTGCGGGGCTGCTCTCCAACCCAGAGCTTTAACGCACCGCTCGCCGTGGTCTGCATGAAAAATACCGAGCGGTTTGGGTCAGCCTCCGGCTCGCGGCCATGCGGCACCTCTTTGGTGGCCAGTTCCGCCACTTCGCTCACGATGCGATCGTAGAGAACCCCTTTGGGCGTTCGCCGCGCCACATCGCCCAGCGTCTCCACTTCTCCGCTCAACCAGGAATCCGCACGGCGTTGAATCTCATGCGCTACAAACTGATGCAGAAAGATAAACAGAATCACGGTGCCCAGGGCAAAGGCCGCCGTTCCCCAAAGCGAGATACGCCAGGCCGCCGTCTTGCCGCTCGGCTTACTTGTCGCGGAGGACATAACCAACTCCTCGAATCGTACGAATCAGCGGCGGAAAATCCTGCCGCTCGACTTTGCTGCGCAGCCGGTAGATATGCACATCGACCACGTTGGTGTCCGGCTGAATGCGCATGCCCCACACCTGCTGCAAAATCATCGATCGCGTCACCACGCGCCCCGCGTGGCGGCACAGAAACTCCAGCAGAGCAAACTCCTGCGTCGTCAACTGCAGCAGATCTCCGGCCCGAGTGGCCTCGCGGCGCAACAGATTCATTTCAAGATCAAGCACCCGCAGCACCGTCGAAGTGTCTGGCGCGCTGCTGCTGTTGCGACGCAGCAGATTGCGAACGCGAGCCAGCAGTTCGGGCAAGGCGTAGGGCTTGGTGAGATAGTCGTCGCCGCCCTGCTCCAGGCCGCGCACCCGGTCATCCACCGCACGGCGAGCAGACAGAATAAGCACCGGAGCCTTGATCCCGCTGGCCTTCAGACGAGTGATCAGCGAAAGGCCATCCTCGTCCGGCAGCCCAAGATCCAGAATGATGACAGCATGTCCGCCCTCGAGTGCCAGATGTTCGGCAGCCGCGGCATTATGGGCCAGATCAATGCTGTACCCGTTCTCCGCTAAAGCACGCTCCAGAAACTGGGCATTCGCAACATCGTCTTCGACGACAAGCAACTTCATAAGTTCATCTCACCTTGTGCCCGGTGCCATCAGCCTACGCGAGCCGCAACATACTACGCCAGCCGGCAACAGGACCCTGCCATCATCTGACGACGCGAAGCCGGGCAGGTCAATGGATTCAATAGCGGATGAAGAAAACTTCATGTGCCCCACGCAAATTTCCTGCTTCGGTTGTCCCCTCCCGCAGACCTGCGGCCGCTTCCGGCGGGAACGCATGGAACACTCCATGCACCTTGACCCGCCCGGGCTGCATCTACCTAGCAGTCTACGATGACCATGCCGACACACAACCGCTCGCCCTGGCGAGGCCCGCATGTACGCCGCGGCCGCTTCTACAATCCGGATACCCCAAAGCAGAACTTCTCCTCTTTTCTGCGCTGGGTCACACAACGCAAGCCGGGCCCATGGGAAAAGTTCAGGAAGACGGATCCAGGCCCCCGGCCGCCAGACCGCGTGGAAGGCGATACTCTGCACGTCACATTTGTGAACCATTCGACCTTTCTGCTGCAAACCATGGGACTCAATCTGCTGACCGATCCCGTTTGGTCCGAGCGGGTCAGCCCGGTTTCTTTTGCCGGGCCGCGCCGCCATCGCGCGCCCGGCCTGAACTTCGAGGATCTGCCGCCAATCGACGCCATTCTGCTTTCGCACAACCATTATGATCACTGCGATTACGCCACTCTGCGCCAGCTAGCCCAACGCTTCGCACCCGCCATCTTCTGCCCTCTCGGCCTGCAGCAGGCACTGCGCAAGCTGGGCTTTGAGCGGATTCACGAACTCGATTGGTGGCAATCCACGGAATGGAACGGCCTGCAGATGCACTGCGTGCCGGCGCAGCATTTTTCCGCGCGAGGCCCCTTTGACCGCAACCGCACGCTCTGGTGCGGGTGGATGATGCGGTCCACCTGTGGAAAGATTTACTTTGCAGGAGACACCGGTTTCGGCGGCTTTTTTGAGGAGATTGCCGCGGACTTTCGCAACATCCGTATGGCACTGCTGCCCATCGGCGCTTATGAGCCGGAGTGGTTCATGGGCCCCATCCACATGACGCCGGAACAGGCCGTGGAGGCGCATCGCATTCTGCGCCCTCACATGAGCATCGCGACGCACTTTGGCACCTTCTCACTCGCGGATGACGGGGAGTTTGCCCCATTGCAACGCCTGCACGCCAAGCTGGCCACTACGCCCGTAGCGACGCCCTTTGTCGTATTACGGGAAGGAGAAAGTCACACCTTGCAGCCCGCCACGGAAGCGGCCGCGGTAAGCGCCACCACTCAGGATTGAATGAGAGTCGCGAGCTCGGGCAGCAGATCGCTCGGGCTCTCCAGCCACAGCACCTGGTGGCCAAACACCCGGCCAAACTGACGGGCCGCGGAGTGAATCACTTTTTCCATGGTCAGCGCCGACTCATCGGCCACTTCCAGCTCCAGGCTGGTTACCTTGCGGTCGCGGATGCCACATGGCACGATCAGCTCAAAGTCACGCAGGTCGGTCGTGACATTCAACGCAAAGCCATGCGATGTGATGCCGCGCGAGATATGCACCCCGATGGCGGCAATTTTCTTCTCTTCTACAGAACCACCGGGCAGCGTCCAGACGCCTGTGCGCCCCGCCACGCGCTGGGTCTGCACGCCAAAATCGGCACAGGTGCGAATCAATGCTTCTTCTACCCAGCGCACATACTCCACCGCGCCCAGACGCCCGCGCTCTCCACTCTCGGCAAAGCTGCGCAGGTCAAGAATGGGATAGCCCACCAACTGCCCCGGCCCGTGATAGGTCACGTCGCCACCGCGATTGATCTCGTGAATCTCCACGCCGCGATAGGCCAGAAATTCGTCGCTCGCCAGCACGTTTTTGCGCTCGGAGTTGCGGCCAAGCGTGAGCACCGGCGGATGCTCCAGTAACAGCAGCGAGTTGCCGATGCGCCCGGCGTGCCGTGCCTCGACAAGCTCCCGCTGCAGTTCGAGCCCCTGGGCATAGCCAATACGGCCGAGATAGAGAAGGTTGAGAATCACGATATACTTTTCATTCTATTAGCTCGCGTTGAATGGAAATCCTATTGCAATCTAAATTCCGCTCATCCCCATAGTCCTGTATGAAATATTTGTTGTCGTCACCATCCCACCATAGCTACGATGGTGCCCTATGCAAAACCGCGACCCGCGAGCCATGATGCGTTGGCTTCTCCCACTTATTGCTTGTAGCTTCCTGATCATTGCACCTGGAGCCTCAGCGCTCGACCTGCTGACCAATGCTCGAATTTGTACGCCTGCAAAGGCTACGCCCCACAAGTCGCTGACTATCCCTGCCGGGATCATCGCACTGCACAAGATCAAGGGGAAAAAAATTAAGTACCCACGAAAGATGCAGAGGGAGCACATTCAAGGCAATGTAGTCGTGAAAGCTATGATCTCACGCCAGGGCACGATCAAGAGTGCCTATGTAATTTCGGGGCCGGAAGGGTTGCGTGAGCCGACGCTAAAGGTGATTCTGACATGGCGTTACACCCCATATATTTATGAGGGCTGTCCAGTAACGGTAGACACTGTCATCACAACGGTTTTCAGCCTGAACGAAAACGACATGCATCAAAAGCGATAGCTTGATTGCTCTGCAAAAAACAACAGAAAAGCCCGGCGCGCGCCGGGCTTCTGCTTTTTGCAACCAATACAATTACATGTTAATTGCCATGCCCTCAACACTGCCGAACCCATCGAGCATAGCCTCGGCGAGCGTCGGGTGCGCGTGGATGGTGAACATCATGTCTTCCACCGTTGCTTCCAGCTCAATCGCGGTCACGGCTTCTGCGATCAGCTCGGTCGCCTGCGGACCGATGATGTGCACGCCGAGAATCTCGCCGTACTTAGCATCCGCAACCACCTTGATGAAGCCCTCGTGCTGGCCCACAATCGATGCCTTGGAGTTGGCCGAGAACGGGAACTTGCCCACCTTGATCTGCAGGCCCTTCTCTTTGGCCTGCGCCTCGGTGAGACCCACGCTGCCGATTTGCGGCTCAGTGTAGGTGCAGGCCGGAATGCGCTCACGCTTGACCGGGCGCGCATACTTGCCCGCAATCTTTGCAGCGACCACCACACCGGCCATCGCACCCACGTGCGCCAACTGCGGCAGACCCGCAACAATGTCGCCGATTGCGTAAACGCCAGGCTCCTCGGTCTGCATGAACTCGTTGACCTTGATAAAGCCGCGCTCCGGCTTGATCTTTGTCTTTTCCAGGCCAATGTTCTCGGTGCGCGGCGCACGGCCCACGGCTACCAGAACCTTGTCGGCCTCCTTCACTACCTGCTTGCCATCGGCAGCGGTAAAGGTGACCTTCACACCGGTCTTGGTTTCCTCCACCTTATCCACCTTTGCGCCCACGTGCGACTCAATGCCGCGCTTGCGGAAAACGCGCGCCAGTTCCTTGCTGACATCCTCGTCTTCGTTGGGAACGAGGCGGGGCAGGTACTCGACAATCGTGATTTCAGAGCCGAAGCTGCGGAAGATGGAGCCGAACTCCACGCCCACGGCACCCGCGCCAATCACGACCAGCGACTTGGGAATGCCGCTGATGGTCAGAATCTCCATGTTGGTGAGAATCTTGTCGCTGGTCTTGAGGCCGGGCAGCAGCCTGGCGTCAGAGCCGGTCGCGACAATCACATTCTTCGCCTTCACCGTCTCCGCCTTGCCCTTGCCTTCGCCCGTCACTTCCACGGCATGAATGCCGTCTTTGGCGGGCCCGGTCAGCTTGCCGTAGCCCGGAACCACGGTGACCTTGTTCTTCCGCATCAGGAAGTCGAGGCCCTTGGCATGCTTGGCAATGATCTGATTCTTGCGATCCAGAATCGTCTTCCAGTTGATCTTCGCCTCGCCCAGCCCTTCCAGGCCGTATTCCTTGGCGTCCTTCAGGTAGTCGTAAATCTCCGCGTTGAAGAGCAGCGACTTGGTCGGGATGCAGCCCCAGTGCAGGCACGTGCCGCCCAGCTTCGCTTCTTTCTCAATCAAGGCCACCTTCAGGCCAAGCTGGCCCGCGCGAATGGCTGCGGTGTATCCAGCCGGACCACCTCCGATAATCGCTACATCGTAGATCGTTTCTGCCAAGGACTTGCTCCGTTTCTGCCGGGTGTAGTGTGAATACCCAAACACTCTATTGTACGCAGTGCTTCCCTTACGGATGAACAGGAACGCAGAAAGATGCAAGACCGCATAAGGCGGAGGCTCAGCCGGAGGACTGCAGACCACGGACCGCGCTTAGTCCCCCTGAAGTTCAGACGCCGAAAGGTTCAGAAGGCAGTCCCTCGGCAAAGCGATCAGGGCGATTTCTTCTTGCTCCCGCCGCCCGGCGACTTCTTACCGGAGGAGCTTTTTGTGCTCTTTTTGCCCGTGCTCTTTTTGGCTGAGGACTTCTTGGCCGAAGACTTTTTAGAACTGCTCGATTTCTTCGGCGCCGGTGGAACCTTGTCCCCTTCCGCGCGTGCCTCGGACAATCCAATGGCAATCGCTTGCTTCCGGCTCGTGACCTTCTTGCCGCTGCGGCCGCTGCGCAGCTTCCCTTCCTTCATCTCGTGCAGCTCTTCCTGCACCTTTTCCTGCGCCTTCTTGCCGTAGCGGCGGCCACTGCCGGACTTTTTGCCAGAACTCTTTTTCGTTGCCATGGAATTCTCCCGCGATGCCATGCATCGCAATGCATCTGCGGATGAGAAGGTGATCGCTCCGGCGCGGGTTGCGTGCCGGCACACAAAACCAAAAGCCATCCCCGCAGGGATGGCTTTTGGCAGATCACGGCTTGGCCGCTCTCGTAGTTCGTGGTTAGTCACCCATGACCGGCTCTTCGCTCTGAGGAGCGGCAGCCGGCTTGGCCGGAGCCGCGGGCTTGATGGAGTCGATCGAGACAATGCCTTCCACCGGCTTCTCACCCAGCACGTGCTGACGGTAGAGGGCGGCCATGCGGGCATTCTCGGCATCCTGCTTGAGCTTGGCATCACGCGCGCGAATCTTTTCTTCACGCGAGTTCTTGGCGATACCGAGCTTCTCAAAGGTGTCGTTGGCGGCCGCATTCACATGCTCGTCGTTCAGGACGAGCGTGTGGCTGCCTTCGTTCATGCCGACGTTCTTGCCACCGGCGAAGATCTCGTGGCGGCCATGCTCCTCATACCACTTGGTGAGGGTGGCCGTCATGTGCATCTTCTCGATGATGTTGCGCCAGCCAATGCCCGTGTTGTATGCGCAGAAGCTGATTTCGCCTTCCTGCGTCGCATAAGGAATGATGCACTGCTCGGTACGGCGGAAGTCGTAGTTGAACAGATCCTGGAACCACATGCCGGCGATGAACAGGAAGTTCCAGCGGTCGGCGCGGCGCTTCTCGATGTCTTCCATCGTGCGGTCGCCGGTCACCTTGCCGTAGTTGCGGCCGGTGGCGCCAAAGCACTTGTCAAACTTCTGCAGCAGGTCAACGATCTTGAAGTGCGTGGGCGACTTCGTGGGATCGTAGTTGCGCAGCAGCGCCAGAGCCGCACCAATGATGGAAACGGTCTTACTGCGGGCGCCGTCGTTGATCTTGGCCATGTCCTTGGCCAGGCGATCAGCGTTCAGGAAGGCCGTGACCGGAACCGCTTCCTTGGTTTCCTTGTCGATCATCAGCGCCATGCCGATGCCGCAGTTCGGGTGGCAGCCACAGCTCAACTGGCCCCAATCGTGGTTCGGGCCATGCACCAGATCAGCCCAGTCGCTGAAGGTGCTCATGAAGCTGATCGGAAACCAGTCGCGGACAGGTTCGCCAAGACCGGTCTGATTCTTGACGTCATGGGCCATGTGGCTCAGCGTGTAACGCTGGGCGGCGCGGCGCTCGTCCGTCACCTCCTCGTCGCGGCCAGTGAACGAAACCGGCTGGAAGCTGAGGAAGTTGATCTTCTTCGGGTTATCCAGCGCGAACTGGATGATGTGACCGACCTGCTCGTTGTTGATGCCGTTGATGATCGTGGTCACCGGAACGATGTCCACGCCGGCCTCGTGCAGGTTATGGATAGCCTGCAGCTTCACGTCAAACAGGTTGCCGACCTTGCGGTGCGAGTTGGCGGAGTTGCCGATGCCGTCAAACTGCAGGTAGGCATAGCGCAGACCCGCTTCGGCGGCGGCGCGGCAAAGCTCCTTGGACTTGGCAAACTCAATGCCGTTGGTCGCCGCCTGCACCGAGTTGTAGCCCACCTTACGGGCATAGGCGATCGCGTCGAGGAAGTAAGGCGAGAGCGTCGGCTCACCACCCGAGAACTGGACCGACATCTGGCGGCGCGGCTTGATGGTAATCGCGTTGTCCAGCATGGTCTTGATCTCGTCCCAGGTCAACTCATGCACAAAACCCACCTGGTTGGCGTCCATGAAACATGGATCGCACATCATGTTACAGCGGTTGGTCAGATCGATGGTCAGCACCGAGCCGCGGCCATGGGTCACGGTCGAGGTGCCGTGGTTGTGCAGCTTCTCATCATTGTGGGCGCGAATGTCGCGGCCCGGGAAAACTTCCTCAAGGTGACGGAAGAACTCGGTATCAATCGACATCACGTCTTCAAAGTGCCCGTGCTTGGGGCAGTCCTTGACCATCAGAATCTTGCCGTCGCGCTCGATGATCTGGGCCTTGATCTCGCCCACCTTCTCATTCAGAAGGACCTCGTGGGGCAGCTTGCCATCCAGAATCTGCTGGCGAATCTCCGGCACGCACTTCGGGCAGAGCGAGTCGGTCGTACGGGGCCAGCCGAGGGGCGGCTTTTCCTTCTGGTACGACTTCAGCAGCGGCTTGTCTGACCACTTCGGCGTGAAAGAGGGGTTCGGGTTGATGCTGTTCAGCTTATCGAACACAAACCACGCGCCCTGGGCAGCGATGGTGACAGCGCGCTCTGCGTATTTCACAGCTTTCGACATGCGTTTTTGATCTCCTGATGCTTGGTTTGCCGGTTGCCTCGTTGTGCAACAGGCTGCAGACTCACACAGCTTACGTGGCCCACTCCCTCCGCGCAAAGTGCAAATGGGGATAACCCTTTGCCGGACGGGTATTTATCACTCTAAAGATAGGATGCATGGCGGCCTTGCAGGAAGCCTCATCCGCTCAAATGGCGAGAATCTGCATCCGGCGGCGAATCAGGCCCGTGAATGGGAAACGCAAAAGGGGAAGAATCCTCGTTCGAGCGATATGGAAGAGCGTTCTCAACATCGATTTGCTGCCGCCTTGCCATGAGAATCGGCGCTACTGCATCTCGCTCAGCGCAGCCCGGTAAATGATCTGCTGCACAAAGACCACGTGGAAGTTCACGTGCTTCGCGACATCGGGCAGAAACTCGGTGACCATGTTCCCAATCGGATCAAACGCATAGTTGAAGCTCACGCGCTCGGCGGCCGCGCCCCATCCCGTCTGCTGATAGGGTACATACGTGGTGGCAACTGCCTCCTCGGCCATGGAGCCGACGACATTGGAATAATTGAACATCGGCCGGTCCGTGTCGCTGCGCGTCCAGAAGACCTGCGTTATGGTGTGCAACACCCGCTTGGGAATAGATTTGTTGGGCATGCGGTGGTAATGCGGGTCCTGATGATCGATCGACGGAATCAGGAAGGTGCCGACGAACTCGTCCGTCATGTCTTCAGTCATGGAAACCCCGCTCAGTCTGGCAAAGCCCTTGAATCCGGGCCCAAAAATCGAGTGGGGGCTCGCCGCCGTATCAATCGCAGCGAGGCTCTCGATGGTGAGCAGGTTAAAGGGATCGACGACGTCGCGCGCGGCCATTTCAGCCAATTCGCGAGGCGTATAGATATGGGTCTCCTGATCGCGCAGGTACTGGTGGAAGCGATTGGAGCTTTGCTCGCAACAAACATGTGTCTGGTGCGCTTTGACCACGCAGGCTCCCGTGATGCATGGACTCACGAGCAGCGGTGGGGCAAGCGAAGGAATTTGGGCACTTTGTACGCCTCGCACCGGATAGACGTTGTTGGGGCGGGGTGCGCTGGGTAGAGATTGCGCCCGGGCCAGATGGGCCTGAGGCAGTACTCGTGTCTGTGCATGCAGCAGAGGGCCGCGGAAAAAAACCGCGGCTGCGGTGACCCAACAAAGCAGGCCCATGATGTTTGCCTGGGAAAAGGGCCCAACCTTGCGTCCCAGGCTTTTGTAAAAGATACGCATTTGCTTTTCAAGCACTTAGAGGGGTTATTTGTCCATAAGGATGTACGACGAGCATACAGACAACAGGAGAAGACAGCTTGCCCCCTGCCGCACATGGGGTAACCGCAGCGGCACCCTGCGGCGCTTGCGCATTGACCTGCCCAGACACGCGCAAGAAGATTGAGGCGGAGCTTTTTCAGGAGGTTGGCCGCGATGAATGCACAGAACCCTCGCCCCGACGACAACCCGCTGGAAGACCTGGCACGCCGCCTGGGCACGATGGGCGGCAAGGCGGAGGCCGAGATCCGCCGCGTGATTGCCTACCTCAATGATGAGGTGGTGCCAGCCGTCCGCTCGCAGTCATTTACTGCTTTGCGGCGTGCCGGTGAACAACTCACGCGCCTGGCCGATGAACTGGAAAAGCGCCCGAAGTCCTGAGCTGCCCATGCGACTGAATCCCCCATCTTTCCGCTCGCTTCTTCCTCTTTTGCTGCTGACCGTGTCGCTGGTGGCCGTCACAGGTTGCTCGCACCGCGCGCGCGTCTCCTATGCTCCGCCCCCGGCGATCGCTCCGAATGGCAGTGCCCGGCCAGCGCGGCCTTCCTACTCTCGCGCGGAACGCGCGGACTGGCATTACGTCGAGACGCACCGGCCTCTCTACTACCAGATTGGAATGGCCAGTTGGTATGGCCCGCAGTACAACCATCATCGCGCCGCCGATGGGCAGGTTTATAACCAGGACGGCATCTCTGCCGCGCACCGCACGCTGCCCCTGGGTTCGCTCATCAAGGTCACCAACATGAGCACCGGCCAGGTGGGCGTGATGCGCGTGACCGACCGCGGCCCGTTTGTGCCCGGGCGCATTCTCGATCTCTCAGAAGCAGCCGCCAAGCAGGTAGGCATCTGGCGCGAGGGCGTCGGCAAGGTGCGCATCGATGTCTACTACACGCCGGCATCTGTGACGAACGGCGGACGCTGGGCCGTGCAGATCGGTGCCTTTCGCCATCGCCGTGCCGCCATGCGGCTTGAAGACAAGCTCGAGCGCCGCTACCGCACCGCCAGCGTCATTGAGTTCAAGGGGCCCACGGGCGACTGGGTGCGCATCCGCCCGGCAAACGGCAACCGCGAGCAGGCTGTGCAGATTGCCCGCAATCTGCGGCCGTCAGAAGGCGAAGCCTACCTGGTCAGGCTCGATTAAGCCGGCGCTTTCTCCCGGAGAGGCATCGCGCCGGCTCGGCTGACCCACGTTGCCCGAGGCGCATCTCACGATGGCATACGCATGACATTTCCTGATCCCGTTTACACGTTGCCACCCGCCCGGCTGGCCAAAGCCATTGCGCTGAGCCATTGGGAGACCTTTCTCTATTTCGGCGGCACGCTCTGGAGCATTCTCGCCCTGTGGTTCGCGCTGCGCGTGGGCCCGTGGCTGCGTGATGGCGCCGAATGGATCACCTCCTATGAGTGGCTGCAGGGGCTGATGATTGCCCCGGCCTGGGTGCTCATCCTGACCGTGATCGGATTGCCGTTTGGGCTGCTCGGCCACTGGGTTTCGCTGCACTATGGCCTCTCGGTGCAGCCGTGGGTGCATGGCGGCGCAAGCTGGCTGATGGACTTCCTCAAGTCCACCGGCGTCTCCCTGCTGGTCGGCACCGTGGTACTGAGCGGAGTCTATTTTCTGCTGCGGCGCTCGCCCCGCCGCTGGTGGCTGTGGTTCTGGATTGTCACACTGCCGGTCGAGATTGCCGTGGTCTTTCTCGCCCCCGTGGTGCTCGACCCCATCTTTGATCACTTCCAGCCGCTGCAGAAAGCTGACCCCGCGCTGGTCCAGCGGCTGGAGCAACTGGCCGCGCATGCCGGGCAGCACATTCTGCCCAGCCGGATGTTTGTGATGAACGCAAGTGCGCGCTCCACCGGCATTAACGCCTATGTGACCGGCTTTGGCGCGTCGAAGCGCATCGTGGTGTGGGACAACACGGTCAAAGATGTGCCGCCCAACCAGATTCTCTTCATCTGCGGACACGAGATGGGCCACTACGCGCTGCACCACATTGTGAAGGGGCTGCTGTTCACCTTTGGCATGCTCTTCTTCGGCTACTGGCTGGTGCATCTGCTGCTGAACGGCGTGATCGCGGCCTTTGGCCGGCGCATGGACATTCGCGGCCCCGATGACTGGGCCAGCGTGGGCGTGCTGCTGCTGATCGTGACGGTGCTGGGCTTTCTGGCCGCGCCCATCGGCAACGCCTTCAGCCGGTGGGAGGAACACCAGGCCGATGTCTATGGGCAGGAGGCGATTCATGGGCTGGTGCCCGATCCACAGGCGACCGCCGTGCATGCCTTCCAGCGGCTGGGCGAGGTGTGGCTTGAGAATCCGCACCCGAACCCGTTTGTGACCTTCTGGACAGCGAGCCATCCGCCGGTGGAGTTTCGCGCAACCTTTGCCGCGCACTACAACCCGTGGGCACCGGGCAAGAAGCCAATGTTCTTCAGTAAATAGCGCGCGAGCGAGCATGTCTCATACGCCGAAGGCGCGTCTGCCCGGACGGCAGTCCCCTTGCTACACTTTGAATTATGGCGACGGCAGCAATTATTTCTCCTGAGATTCTGGCCAAGTATGAGCCGGTGATCGGCCTGGAAGTTCACGTTCAGCTTTTGACGGCGACCAAGGCCTTTTGCGGCTGCGCAAACAAGTTTGGCGCGCCCCCCAACACCAACATCTGCCCCGTTTGCCTGGGCCTGCCCGGCGCGCTGCCGGTGCTCAACGAGAAGGCCGTGGAGTTTGCCACCTCAGCCGCGCTGGCGCTGCACTGCACGGTGAATGAGACCTCGATCTTTGCCCGCAAGAACTACTTCTACCCCGACCTGCCCAAGGGCTACCAGATCTCGCAGTTTGACAAGCCGCTCGCCGAGCATGGGTACATCGACGTGCCGACGCCGCAGGGTGTCAAGCGCATCGGCATCACGCGCCTGCACATGGAAGAGGACGCGGGCAAGAGCCTGCATGACGGGCTTCCGGATTCGGCGAAGTTCACCTCGGTCGACCTGAACCGCTGCGGCACGCCGCTGATTGAGATTGTGAGCGAGCCCGACATTCGCACGCCCGACGAGGCCTACGAGTACCTCACGCGGCTCAAGGAGATTCTGCTCTACACCGGCGTCTCCGACTGCAACATGGAAGAAGGCTCGCTGCGCTGCGACGCCAACGTGAGCGTGCGGCTGCGCGGCGCGGAAAAGTTTGGCACCAAGGCCGAGGTAAAGAACGTCAACAGCTTCCGCTACATTCGCGCGGCGCTGGAGTACGAAATCGAGCGCCAGATTGAGGTCATTGAGAGCGGCCAGCGCGTGGTGCAGGAGACGCGCCTCTGGAATGCCGGCGAGGGCCGCACCTACTCCATGCGCTCCAAGGAGCAGGCGCACGACTACCGCTACTTCCCTGAGCCGGATCTGCCGCCGCTCGTCGTGAGCGCAGCGTTTCGCCAGCAGCGCGCCGACGAGCTGCCCGAGCTACCCGAGGCGCGCCGCGCCCGCATGGTGGCCCAGTATGAGATCAGCGAGCAGGACGCGCAGACGCTGACCGCAACCCGCGCCTTTGCCGACCAGTTTGAAGCCGCCGCCAAGACGGCGAAGAGCCCGAAGCGCGTGGCCAACCTGATTCAGAGCGAGCTGACCAGCCGCCTCAAGGCCGCGGGGTTGGAGTTGGAGCAGTCGCCCATTTCAATGGCCGGCATCGCGCAGGCCGCCGATCTGGCCGAAGAGGGCAAGCTGTCGTCCAAGCAGCTCAAGCAGCTCTTTGACATCAGCTTTGAGAAGGGCGAGGACTTCGGCGTGGTCTATGAGCGCGAGAAGCCCGAGCAGATCAGCGACACCAGCGCCATCGAGAAGTTTGTGGAAGAGGCGATTGCCGCCAATCCCAAGCAGGTGGAGCAGTACCGCGCCGGCAAGAAGACGGTGGCCGCATTCTTCGTGGGCCAGGTGATGCGACTGTCAAAGGGACAGGCAAATCCCGGGTTGGTGAATGAGCTGGTCGTGAAGAAGCTGGACGCGTAAATCGGAGCAATAACCGTAAGAGGCAGGGATAAGAAGCAAGAACCGGACCGCCTCAACTTTCACGGCGTCATTCTGAGCGAAGCGAAGAATCCCGGGGATGCTGGCCGCACATATGCAGCTTGGAGTTTCTCCCATAGATATTCATGTTCTGCATGGTGGCAGAAAACTCACTATGCATCCGTGACCGAAACCTCGCCGGGATTCTTCGGCCTGCGGCCTCAGAATGACGCATCCAGTCAACGAAGGAATCAGGCCACCAGCTCTTCGGCCGGCTCATCCACCACCTGCGCGACCGGTCTCATCACGCTCTTCGCGAGCTTCCACCCTGCCAGCACCGGCTCGGCCACGAAGAGGACCGTCAGCTTCGGCATGCGCAGCATGTCGTCGAGCAGCGGGCGGGAGTCCTCGCCGACCAGCATGGCTCCCTTGCTCATGATGAACCAGTGGAACATCGCCGAGACCAGCGTAAAAATACACGCGATCAGGCCGATCTGTTTGCCGCCGACGCCGTTAATCCAGAGATGGCACAGGGCATCGAGGCCGAGCGAGGCGAAGGGGATGAGGACCACGCAGAGCACCCAGCCCATGCGGCGGTCTTTGACGCCGAGCGACTGCTGCTGCAGGGCTGAGGCAAAGCCGGACGTCGCGAGCACGTAGGCGAACTCGACCAGTCCGAAGGTCTGCCGGGCGTGCATCGTGAGGCCCGTGAGGGCGGCCACGCAGGCTCCGCCGCGAATGAGGCCGACGACCAGGGCGGCCTTCCAGTTCCAATGGGTGAAGAGATACAGCATGCCGCGCATTCGCATGGGTTCCCTCACCTCAAAGCATCGGCGAAAGCGGCGAATTCCACGTCAACAGGCGGTGACAATTCGCATAAATTTTGCCCCATCGGCGGTGCAGGTACATCGGCAGGCAAGGGTGCGGGGAAAATGCCCGGGCGCGCATTGCGGATGCCAAGGCGGCCCGGGGAACGCTACAATCGCAGCATGTCCGACCGCATGAGCCTGTCCCTCGCCCAGAGCGACCCCGACGTCGCTGCCGCCATTGACCATGAAGTGCTCCGCCAGCATGAGGGCCTCGAAATGATTGCCTCGGAGAACTTCGTCAGCCGTGCCGTGCTCGAAGCCGCCGGCTCGGTCTTCACCAACAAGTACGCCGAGGGCTATCCCGGACGCCGCTACTATGGCGGCTGCGAGTTCGCCGACGTGGTGGAGAATCTGGCGCGCGACCGCGCAAAGCAGCTTTTTGGCGCGGAGCATGCGAACGTGCAGCCGCACTCCGGCTCGCAGGCCAATGCCGCGGCCTATATGTCGATCATTCAGCCGGGCGACACCATTCTGGGCCTCGACCTCGCGCACGGCGGCCACCTGACGCACGGGCACAAGCTCAACTTCTCGGGCAAGCTCTACCGCGTGGCCTCCTACGGCGTGCGCAAGGACACCGAGACCATCGACTATGACGAGCTGGAAGCGATTGCCGTCCGGGAGCAACCGAAGATGATCATCGGCGGCGGCAGCGCCTATCCCCGCATCTTTGACTTTGCCCGCATGCGGCAGATTGCCGACAAGGTGGGCGCGTTCCTGCTGGTGGACATGGCGCACTTTGCCGGGCTGGTGGCCGGCGGCGCGCATCCCTCGCCGGTGCCGCACGCTCACATTGTGACGACGACCACGCACAAGACGCTGCGCGGACCGCGCTCGGGGCTGATTCTGTGCCGGCAGGAGCATGCGGCGGCAGTGGACAAGTCGGTCTTCCCGGGCCAGCAGGGTGGGCCGCTGGTACACATCATGGCGGCCAAGGCCGTCGCCTTTCGCGAGGCGCTGCAGCCGGATTTCTCAAAGTATGCCCAGCAGATTGTGAACAACGCGCGCGCGCTGGCCGCCGCGCTGGCCGGGCATGGGTACCGCATCATCTCCGGCGGCACAGACACGCACCTGATGCTGATCGACGTCTTTGCCAAGGGCATTCTGGGCAGCGAAGCCGAGGCCGCTCTGGGCAAGGCGGGCATCACGGTGAACAAGAACGCGATTCCTTACGACACGAATCCCCCGCTGAAGCCCTCGGGCATTCGCATCGGCACGCCCGCGCTGACCACGCGCGGCATGAAGGAAGCCGAGATGAAGCAGATTGCCCAGTGGATTGTGAGCGCGCTGGAACATCGCAATAACGAGAGCATGCTCGAGCGCATTCACGGCGAAGTGACCGAGATGGCCAACCAGTTTCCGCTGTATGGCTGGCTGCGCGAGGACGCCGGGGCGCTGGCGCGCTGAGGAGACTGCAGGTCCCTCGACTGCGCTGCGCTCCGCTCGGGATGACAATGGGGGTTGGAGAGATGCCTTTTGCCGCCGTGAAAATCCTGACGGGGTTTGCGGCGGTGGCAGTGGCTCTCACCGAATCCCGCGGGGCACGTCCTATATCTAAAGATCAGGTAAGGGATTCAGGAGAAAGTTTGTGGCACAACTGATGCGTACTTCCAATCCGGCTTTGAACGAGCGCGTCTTCCGCGGCCAGCCGATGGCCTTTGGCGAGACGATGACGCTGCAGGGCACGGTGAACAAAACGGGCATTCTGCTGCTGTGCGCCATGGCGACGGCAGCCTTCTCATGGCATGTATTCTTCACCGCGGGACCGGCGGCGGTGAACGGCCTGATGATTCTGGGCCTGATCGGCGGGCTGATCTTTGCGCTGGTCACCTCGTTCAAGGCGGAGTGGTCGCCGGTGACGGCCCCGATCTACGCGCTCTTTGAAGGGCTGGCGCTGGGCGGCATCTCGGCGATGTTTGAGCTGCGGTTTCCGGGCATCGCCATCGAGTCGGTGAGCCTCACCTTTGGCACGATGCTGGTGCTGCTGATGCTCTACAAGTCGGGCGTCATCAAGGTGACACGCAAGTTTCAGATGGGCGTGATGGCGGCCACGGGCGCGATCTTCCTCTTCTACATCGTGGAGATGGTGCTTGGCTTCTTCAACATCGGACAGGGGCTGATGTACAGCTCAAGCCCGCTGAGCATCGGCATCAGCCTGGTCATTGTGGGCATTGCGGCGCTCAACCTGGTGCTGGACTTCAACTTCATCGAGTCGGCCGCGCGGTCGGGCGCTCCGAAATACATGGAGTGGTACGGCGCCTTTGGGCTGATGGTCACGCTGGTGTGGCTGTACCTTGAGATTCTGCGGCTGATGTCGAAGTTCCAAAGCCGCGACTGAACTGGCCGTTCGGGCATACGCGGGCTTTGCCCGCCAGCAGGCGCTCCTCAGGGAGCGCCTGTTTTCGTTTGGGCGCCGGTTGTCAGTCCCCGGTTGTGGTCCACAAGGGGCGGTTCTTTGCAGCGAGGGAGATTCCAGAAATGGTTGCTACTTGAGCGGGCGAAGGCCTTTGCCGCGAAGCCGGTAGCGAACCCAGGAGGCCGCGGCCACCACGAGGATGGTGATCTCGACGAAGACCTTGCCGCCGTCGGTGTAGTCCGGGTGGCCGTTGATGAGATTGGGGTCTGTCAGCAGGCTGTGGAGCAGCAGCAGCACGGCAGCCGGATAAACCAGATAGTGCAGGCCGCGCCACAGGCGTCGGGGCATGCGGTGGCGCAGCATGGACGTGCCGATGACCACGAGGAGCAGATAGAGGGCGATGGCTCCCAGCACGTTGATGGTGGGCTGCAGGGGCGAGTGGATGGGCACCAGAAGGTCAAAGAGGCGGAAGTGCGGGCGGGCGGCCAGCAGCAGGACAGCCGGGTGCAGAAACAGCGTGACCAGGGATAGATAGGCGGTCCAGCGATGGAGCGCGAAGTGGTTCCAATGGCGGTGGGGCCAGTGCCGCATGGGGCTGTAGCGCAGGGAGATGAGCATGCCCAGCAGCAGGTTGACGGCGATAAGCCCGACGGCGGCCAGGCCGATGTAGGCGCTGAGATCGAGAATGGTGATTCCAAAGGGTAGGATCGGCGTGCCTCAGGGACGATTTCACCTGAATGATACGTGTTGGGGGATGAACACCCCATGACGATTGGTGAGGCTGGATGGCCCCGGGAGGCTGGCTGCATACCAGGTCCGAAAACACGGACCAGTGGCTCCCGTCAGGGGAGAAACAAACAACCCCACTCAAACCAACGGATGGTTTGAATGGGGCACCTTTCCGTTCGTTCTTTTGTGAAACCCTACATGACTTCGGGGGCGTCGATGCCCAGCCAGGCGAGCGAGCGGATGAGTTCGCGCTGGGCGACGGCGGCGGTGGCGAGCAGCAGAGTCTTCTTGGCCGCGTCCTCTTCGGTGAGGATGTGGTGGCGGCGGTAGAAGTTGCTGAAGTCCTGCGCGAGCTGGAAGGCATGCTTGGCGAGGTAGGCCGGCTCGGCGGTCTGAATGCACTGCTCCAGCAGAAGTGCGGTTTTGCCGGCGCGGAGCCAGACGGCCCAGATGGCCTCGGCCTCTTCGCCGGTGAGGAAGGGCGCAATGCGATCGGCGGGCAGAGCGGCGAGCGCGGAAAGGGCCTCGTCCGGAGTCATGTCTGCCTTGCGGAAGATGCTGCGCGTGCGGACGGCGGCGTACTGGAGATAGGGCCCGGTCTCGCCCTCGAAGCTGAGCGCGTCTTTGAAGTCGAAGGCGATGACGGTGTTGCGCGTGTACTTCAGCATGAAGTAGCGCAGCGCTCCGACGGCGATCTGGCGGGCGGTCTGGGCCTGCTCCTCTTTTGGCAGTTCGGGATGGCGGCTGGCGACCTCGGATTGCGTGGCCTCGATGAGCTTGTCGATGAGGTCATCGGCCTTGACGCCGAAGCCCTTGCGGCCGGAGACCTCGATGTAGGGCCGGGTGAGGTCTTCTTCGGGCACCTGGTAGCCGAGATCGAGGGCGCAGCGCGGGGTGAGGGCGACCATCTCATAGGAGAAGTGGGTGTAGCGGGCGGCCTGCTCGGTGTAGCCCATGCCGCGCAGAGCCTCGATGACGTTGGCCTGCGGGTCAGACTGGCGGGAGTCGATGACGTTGTAGATGGCCTGCGCGTCGCCGAAGTGGGGGTGCGCGGCTTCGCCGGATGCGGCGGAGATCCAGCAGGTGTGATTCGGATAATCGAAAAACGTCTGGTAGCCGAAGTCCTTGCCGAGCAGGCCGAACTTCCAGAGGTGGTAGGCAATGTCTTTGCCCACGTAGGTGACGGTGCCGTTGGAGCGGACGATGACCTTGGCGTCTTCGTCTGGTACGGACGCTTCGCTGACCGGAGATGTCTCGTCCGCGACGCGAAGCGGATCGCCCGTGCGGCCAGCACCCGGGCGGGTCATGACCCAGCAGCCCTTGTTTTTGCCTTCCGTCTCGAAGTAGAGCACGCCTTTGGCCTTCATCTGCTCGAAGGCCATGTCCCAGAAGCGCAGGTGGAGGATTTCGCTCTCGCGAGGCAGGAAGTCGTACTCGATGCCGAGGCGGAGCATGGTTTCGAGGTGGCGGCGGAGGACGGCCGTGGCGATGAGGTCGCCGATGGCCGCGGAGTCGTTGCCGCCGTGCTCAATGGCATGGAGGATATCAAGGCGGAGCTGCTTGCGGGCGGCCTTCTGCTCGGGATCGGCCTCGTACCACTGCGAGACGCGGGCGTAGAGGTCCCAGCAGTAGAAGTCGATGCGCTGGCCTTCGGCGGCAAGGCGCTGCATGAGCGACTGGACAGCGGCGAGGTCGAGGCCTTGAAGATGCTGGAGGGCAACGACGATATCGGCAACCTGAACGCCGGTGTTGTCGATGTAGTTCTGCACATCGACGTTGTGGCCGGCGGCGCGCAGCAGGCGCACGAAGGTGTCGCCGAGGATGGCATTGCGCAGGTGGCCTACGTGCGCGGCCTTGTTGGGGTTGATGCTGGTGTGCTCGACGAGAGCGTGCAGGGGCGCGGAGTTGGCGGGCAGCTCAGGAGCGGCGGCCATGGCGTGCGCGGCGGCAGAGCGGTCGAGGCGGGCGTTGATGTATCCGGCGCCGGCCACCTCAAAGGCAGCAAAGCCGGGGATGGGATGGGCGGCGAGGGCAGCGACGATCTCCTCGGCGATTTTGCGGGGCGCTTTGCGCAGGGCGCGGGCCAGCTCGAAGGCGAGCGGCAGGGCGTAGTCGCCGAATTTGCTCTCAGGGGGCTGCTCGATTGCGAAGGTGGAGAGATCGAGTTGGTAGAGTTCGAGCAGCAGGGCGTGGAGGCGCTCGCGCAGAAGGCTTTGCTGGGTCAGATACACGGGTCAGTCACCGGGGATATTGCTGGATTTTTTCTCTGATTTCTCTGTGATTTTATCGCGCGGGAAGGAAAACAACCCCACTCAAGCCAACGGCTGGCTTGAATGAGGCACCGGGCTGAAGCCATGCAGATCGAGAGTAGAGAATCCCAGGTCCGGAAAGACGGACCTGGGCACCCGATGCTCATGGCGGGGAATGCCTTAAGATAGAGGGAGTTTCTCTCGATCGCGAGCCCGGCTCGCAAGCGCTTTCCTCATGCCTGAATCCAAGAAGTTTTACCTCACGACTCCGATTTATTACGTCAACGCGCGTCCGCACATCGGCACCTCGTACACGACGCTGGTCGCGGACACGATTGCGCGGCGCAAGCGCGCCCTGGGCGTCGAAACCTGGTTCTTGACCGGCACCGATGAGCATGGGCAGAAGATTGAGCGCTCGGCAGAGAAGGCCGGCTGCTCTCCGCAGGAGTTTACCGACGAGGTATCGGCCAAGTTTCGCGCGCTGTGGGACCGGATGGGGCTCGAGTATGACGACTACATTCGCACGACCGAGCCACGGCACAAGCGCGGCGTGCAGAAGCTGTTTGCGCTGCTGAAGGAGCGCGGGTACATCTACAAGGGCACCTACACGGGGCAGTACTGCGTGTCAGACGAGGCCTATGTGGACGGGCCGCCGGGGATTGCCTGCCCCGACTGCGGGCGCATCACCGAAACGGTGAGCGAAGAGAACTACTTCTTCAAGCTGTCAGCCTTTGAACGCACGCTGCTGGAGTATTACGAGGCGCATCCGCAGTTCATTCAGCCGGAGACGCGGCGCAACGAGGTGCTGTCGTTTGTGCGCAGCGGCCTCAAGGATCTCTCGATCAGCCGCACAAGCTTCAACTGGGGCATTCCTGTTCCGGGCGATGAGAAGCACGTGATCTACGTGTGGATGGACGCGCTGGCCAACTACATCACTTCGCTCGGATGGGAGAGCGAGGACGCGGCGGCGCGGGCGCGGTTTGCGAAGTTCTGGCCGGCGGACCTGCACATCATCGGCAAGGAGATCAGCCGCTTTCACTGCGTCTACTGGCCGGCGTTTCTGATGGCCGCCGGGCTGCCCTTGCCCAAGAGCATTGTGGCGCATGGGTGGCTCCTGTTTGAGCAGAACAAGATGTCAAAGTCGCGCGGGAACATTGTGCGCGCGGAGACGATTCTGGATGTGTTCGGGGCAATGAAGCCCGATCTGCCGAAAGCGGAGCAGGACCGGCTTGGCGCGGATGTGCTGCGGTATTTCCTGCTGCGGGAAGTGGTCTTCGGGCAAGATGGCAGCTTTTCCTTCGATGCTTTAGTCCAGCGGTACAACGCCGATCTGGCGAATGGCTATGGGAACCTGGTGAGCCGCACGCTGTCGATGATTCAGAAGTACTTCGACGGGGTGGTGCCGGCGAACGACGGGGCTTCGGCAGAGATTGGCGAGGCTGCAACGCGCACGTTGACCGCCTTTGACGAGCAGATGGCAGGGCTCGATTTCTCCCGCGCGCTCGAAACCGTCTGGGCGCTGGTGGGCGCGGTGGATGGCTACCTGACGGCGCAGGCGCCGTGGAAGCAGAAGGAAGGCGTCGCCGATGACGCGCAGGCCGCGCTGCGGGCGCGCGCGCTGTACACGGCGGCGGAGGCAATTCGCGTGATTACGGCGCTGGTGTATCCGGTGATGCCGTGGGCGGCGGCGCAGGTCTGGGCGCAGCTTGGGTTGGGCGACATGGAGGCCGCGGCAAAGCGCGGCGAGTTGAAGAATCTGGCGTGGGGCGGTCTGAAACCGGGCACAAAGCTCGGCGTGCTGGGACCGGTTTTTCCGCGCGCGGAAAAGGAAGCGGTGGCAAGGATGCAGGAGATGGAAGCGAACAACGTGGTGAAGACTGAGGCGTCCGGAGATAACGCGGGGACAGCAGAAAATACCCCACTCAAGCCAACAACGGGCTTGAATGGGGCACCGCCAGAGACGAAGGAGGGGGCACCCGCAGTCTCAGCGGCTGGTGCGGCAGCACCGGCGCATGCTTCAAAGCTGCGGGCAGCGATCGATGGGCTTGCGGTGGCGCTGGCGGAGACCACCAGCGAAGCCTCGGCGGCGGCGGCTTTTGAGACGGCCATTGCGGGCATGGTGCAGGAGCTGGTGGCCAAGAAGCCGGCCGCTGCACCCGCTGCCAAGCCTGCGCCGGAACTGCCCGAGGGCAAGATCAGCATCGACGATTTCCTGAAGGTCGAGTTGCGCGTGGCGCAGGTGAAGGTGGCCGAGCGCGTTCCCAAGGCCGACAAGCTGCTGCGGCTCGAAGTGGACCTGGGCACCGAGACGCGGCAGATTCTGGCCGGGATTGCCGAATCCTACGAGCCCGAGCAGTTGATTGGGCGTCAGATTGTGATCGTGGCCAATCTGGCTCCGCGCAAGATGCGGGGGCTGGAGTCAAACGGCATGCTGCTGGCGGCTTCGGTCGAGGGCGGCAAGGCTGTGCTGGCGGGCTTTCATGAGCCGATTGAGAACGGGGCAAAGCTCAAATAGGGACTAGCCGTCCAAACGCAGGACAGAGATTGCCGATGATTGATTCGCACGCACATCTGGATAGCGCACGGTACGACGACGACCGCGAGGTGATGCTCGCGCGGGCGTGGGAGGCGGGCGTGCGGGGGATTCTCTCCATCGGCATCGGCGACGGGCCGGAGACGATGCATCGCGCAGCCGAGTTGAGCCGCGAGTATGCCGGAAAGCCGGGCGTGCCAAAGATATGGGCAAGCGCGGGAATTCATCCCCACGAAGCGCAGTATGCGACGGACGAGGCGCTGGCCCGGCTGGATGAGTTGCTGGCCCGGCCCGAGGTCATTGCCTGCGGCGAGATTGGCCTGGACTACTACTATGACCATTCGCCGCGCGAGGTGCAGCAGGACGCGTTTTCGCGGCAGATGGCGCTGGCGGCGAAGCACAAGCGGCCCATCATCATTCACTGCCGCCCTTCAGACAACAGCACCAACGCATGGGACGATACGCTGGCGCAACTGGAGTCGGAGTGGAAGCCGACGGGGCTTGGCGGCATTCTGCACTGCTTCACCGGCGAGTGGCAGCACGCGCGCCGGGCGATGGATATGGGCTTTCTGACTTCGTTTGCCGGCAACATCACCTTCCCCAAGGCGCAAGCGATTCGCGATGCGGCCCTGCAGGTGCCGCTCGACCGCATGCTGATCGAGACCGATTGCCCGTTTCTGGCTCCGGTGCCGAACCGGGGCAAGCGCAACGAGCCGGCGTGGGTGAAAGAAGTCGCCGTAACGTTGGGCGGGTTGCGGCAAATCGCTCCGGAAGAGGCCGCTTTGCGCACCACCCAAAACTTTGGCGCGTTTTTCGGCACGGCAGTGAGCGTCTGAGAGCCCGGCAGTATCCCTGACGGGGCTTTGTGCATTTAATCTATGGAAGAGATATTTCATTATGGCCAGCGACAACTCATTTGATGTGGTGAGCAAGATCGACCTGCAGGAAGTGCGCAACGCCGTCGATCAGGCGCTCAAGGAGATCAAGACGCGCTTTGATCTGAAGGATTCGAAGTCCGAAATCACGATCGAGGGCACCGAAGCCGTGCAGCTTGCCTCTGCCGATGAATACAAGCTGGAAGCGGTGAAAGAGATTCTGCAGCAGAAGATGGTCAAGCGCGCCATCTCGCTCAAGGCGCTCACGTGGGGCAAGCTGGAACCGGCCACGGGCTCAAGCGTGCGGCAGAAGGTGACGCTGCAGCAGGGCATTCCGACGGAGAAGGCCAAGGATATTGTGAAACTGATTAAAGACTCGAAGAAGAAGGCGCAGGCATCCATACAAGGGGATACGGTGCGGGTTTCGAGCAAGGATCGCGATACCCTGCAGGAAGTGATTGCGCTGCTGAAAGGCCACGACTTCGGCATCGACATGCAGTTTACGAACTACCGGTCCAACTAGCAGCAAACGCATTTAATTAACGGAGCACGAGTGAGCACACCCACGATAGCCACGGCCAAAGAGATCTTCGATCTGCTGCACGACGATCTCCTCGAAATCGAACGCGAGTTCGAGACCGCTGCTGTCTCACGGGTGCAGGTGATCACCGAGATTGCCGAATACCTGCGCGAGGGCGGCGGCAAGCGCATCCGGCCTTCGCTGCTGCTGCTTTCCGCGCGCAGCCAGGGCTACCGTGGACCGGGCGCGACCCGTCTGGGCGCGGTGGTGGAGATGGTGCACACGGCCACGCTGGTGCATGACGACATCATTGATGCGGCGGACATGCGCCGGGGACGGCCCTCCCCCAACACCACGTGGGGCAACGCCAAGTGCGTGCTGGCCGGCGACTGGCTCTACATGCAGGCCTTTCGCGTGGCGCTCGAAGAGCGCAACTTCCGCGTGCTCGACCTGCTGATCGGGCTGACGCAGCAGATGGTCGAGGGCGAGCTGATGCAGTTGGAGACGCTGGGCCGCCAGGTGAATTCGCAGGAGTACTACGACCTGATCTACCGCAAGACGGCATGCCTCTTTGAGGTGTCGATGCGTCTGGGCGCGGTGCTGGCCAAGGCGACCGATGCCGAGGAAGAATGCATGGGCGAGTACGGGCGCAACCTGGGACTGGCGTTTCAGATTGTGGATGACGTGCTCGACCTGACGGCAACCGAAGAGGTGCTGGGCAAGCCGGTGGCGAGCGACCTGCGCGAGGGCAAAGCCACGATGGCGGTGATTCACGCGCTGGAGAACGGCGGCGCGGAAGAGCGCGCGGCCATTTTGACGGTGCTCGAAGACCAGAACTTTGAGCGCGTGAGCCATGAGCAGATTCTGGCGGCGCTCAAGCGCAATGGCTCGGTGGAGTACGCGATGAACACCGCCTTTGAGTATGCGGAAGCCGCGCGGCAGGCTCTGAATTTTCTGCCTGAGTCCGACTACAAACGCGCCCTGCTCTGGGTGCCGGACTTTGTGGTCGCCCGCGAGAAATAGCGCGCCGGCATGCCGGCGGGAACATCGCACGCTTTCTCTGCGTAACCATCACAAGCCCATTCTTTGCGGGCCCCATCTCACAGTATGATCGGCATACTGCCCTGCGCAGCCCGGTGTGGATGAGCATGACTTCCCCATTTTTTGCATGGAGTGCCCCGGCCCGATGAAGCAGTTTGGCGCATTCCGGCTCGATGCCGGGAACCAGTGTCTGTGGCGCGGCTCAAAGAGAATTGCCGTGCGGCCGCGGCCGTTTGCGGTGCTGGAGTACCTGGTGGAGCATCCGGGGCGTCTGGTGACGCATGACGAGATTCTGGATGCGTTGTGGCCGGAGACCTTTGTGCAGCCCCAGATTCTGCGCACCTATGTGCTCGACCTGCGCAAGGTGCTGGGCGATGACGCCGGAGAACCGAAGTACATTGAAACACTGCCGAAGCGAGGCTATCAATTTGTAGCCGCGGTGAGCACGTATTTGCCTTCTTCGCCCAAAGCGGCAGATGCGGCTGCGGTGCCCGATGCGGCTTTGGCTGCGCCGGCCCTGGCTGGCCGCGAGGCGGAGCTGGCCCGGTTGCGGGCGGAGTTTCGCAGCGCGAGCGGCGGCCAGCGGCGCGTCGTGTGGGTGACCGGCGAAACCGGCATGGGCAAGACCACGCTGGTGGACGCGTTTGCCGGCGAGCTGGAAGCCTCTGGCAGCGCGACGATCGCGCGCGGCCAGTGCGTGGATGGGCTGGCGGCGCGGGAGCCGTATTATCCGGTGACGGAAGCGCTGCGCGCCTTGTGCGCCAGCACCAGCGCCGAGACGGCCTGCGCGGCCCTGGCCCGGCTGGCCCCGGCGTGGCTCTCTGCCGTGGGGCGCGGCGGCGCGGGAGAACGCATGGTGGCGCCGCAGGAACGGCTGCCGGGCAACGTGATGGCCGCGCTCGAAGCCGTGGCCGCGGATGCGCCTCTGCTGCTGGTGCTGGAAGACCTGCAATGGGCCGACACCTATACGCTGGACCTGATCTCGGCGCTGGCAAGACGGCGCGCACCGGCAAAGCTGCTGGTCGTGGCGACGGTGCGCACGCTGGACGCCGCGGCCATGCCGGATTCGCAGCGATTGATGCAGGAACTGGTGACGCGGCACCTGAGCAGCGAAATTTGCCTGCAGCCGCTGACGCTGCGCTCCATGCAGACGCTGCTGGCCGCGAAACTGGGACAGGCCGAGCTGCCGGCCGGGCTGGCGGGCTTTGTACACCGGCATTCGGAGGGAAACCCTCTGTTTGCTGTGGCCCTGCTGGAGCACCTGATGGGAGAGCGCATCCTGGTGCAGGAACAGGAGGCAGGCCCGTGGAAGGCGCGCGCTCCATTTGAAACAGTGGAACGGCGCGTGCCGTCCGGGCTGGCCCAGATGATTGCGCTGGAGATGGAGCAACTGAGCGCCGAAGAGCAGACGCTGCTCGAAGCCGGCAGCCTGATGGGAGTTGCGTTTCCGGCATGGGCCGTGGCGGCGGCGCTCGAAAGAGATGCTGCGGAAGCGGAAGAAGCCTGCGAGGATTTGGCGCGGCGGGTGCACTTCATTCACCGGGGCGGTGTGGATGAGCTGCCGGACGGTTCGCGATCAACCTTTTTTGTATTTGTGCATGGGCTGTATCGCGAGGTGCTCTATGACCGCCAGACGGCTGCCCGCCGGGGGCGGCGGCATGGACGCATTGCGCGGCGGTTGGAAGAGCTGTTTGCCGGACGCGAGGCCGATGTGGCGCGGGAGATCGCCCAGCACTTTGAGGCCGCCGGAGAGTGGAGACCCGCCGTGGATGCGCTGCTGGCCGCCGCCAGAAGAGCCGGGGAGAGGCAGGCCCAGGACGAGGCCGCGGAACTGCGGCGGCAGGCGCTCGCTCTGGCCGGCAACCTGCGGGAAGCCGAGCGGCAGGCCGTGCTTGAGTCGCTGGGCGAACCGGCGCTGTGATAATCTCACCTGTCTGCTATGAGCACACCCCAACGCACTACCCCGATTCGTGTCCTGGTCGCCAAGCCAGGGCTGGATGGCCATGACCGTGGCGCCAAAGTGATTGCCCGCGCATTGCGCGATGCCGGGATGGAGGTCATCTACACCGGGCTGCGCCAGACGCCGGAGATGATTGTGAATGCCGCCGTGCAGGAAGACGTGGACTGCATCGGGCTGAGCATTCTGTCTGGCGCGCACAATGCCATTGTGCCGCGTGTCACGGCGCTGCTGGCCGAGCGCGAGGCCGGGGACATCCTGGTGGTGGTCGGCGGTACGATCCCTGAGCAGGATGTCGAGTTTTTGAAGTCAAAGGGCGTGGCGGCCATCTTTGGCCCGGGCACTCCGCTGGATACGACGGTGCAGTTCATTCGCGAAAATGTGAAGCCTCGCAGCCTGATGGCTTAGGGTGGCGCATTGCGGGAGGGCAAACGCAATGGCAGAACGAAAGGACGGGTCAGACCTGCAACAGGAAGCAGACTCGCTTACCGCGAGTATGACTGCTTTGCAGGATTATTTCGCGGGCCGTCTGCGCTTCAAGCAGAAAATGGGCTGATTATTCCCGATCTGCCTTCGTACCCCAAGGTCACCATGGAGCAAATTAAAAAACTGGAAGAAGACGACCTGCTGTAAAGGCTGTCTCCTACGGTGCGGCGGGCGACACATCCTGCGTCATGGTGGCGCGGATGGCCTGAGCGTATTTCTCCGGCATGGGCTGTTTGCGCATGGCTGCGTCCACGACGACGTGGACGGTCTCGGCCTCGGCGAGCAGCTCGCCGGATTCAGCACGTAGAATGCGATAGCCAAACTTGATGACATGCTGGCGCAGGCCGGTCACGCGCGTCTCGATGCGGATAAGGTCGTCATAGCGGGCGGGCGATTTGTAGCGGCAATTGGCCTCGACGACGGGGAGCATGCAGCCGTCTTGGGCCTCCATGGACTTGTAGTCGAAGCCGAGCTGGCGCAGAAACTCGACGCGGCCCAGCTCGCACCAGATGAGGTAATTGGCATAGTAGACAACGCCCATCTGATCGGTTTCCGCATAGCGGACGCGCAGCGTTGTGGTGGAAGGAACGCTCATAACACCAGTGTAACGGCGGAGATAGGCGCGCAGCGGAATCAAAATCTGCCGCGATAAAGGGGTTTTCTGCCGCGCAATGAAGGAGATAGCATCAGAAAGGTTGCCTGGGGCCATCCGGGCTGATTCGGCATCCTAGAAGCTGTGCACACAATTTCAGGAGCATCGAAAACAAAACTTATGAAACTATCCGGCCTTTTTCTCTGCGTTGTGATTGCATCGGTTTCGCTCATCCCTCGCGCGGCCCTGGCGCAGAACCCGCAGGAGAGCCAGAAGCAGATCAACGACCTGGTGTGGACTGCCATCAAGACCGAACTGGCGGCCGATCAAAACGACCACTCCGTGTTCATTTATCGCGATCATGACGTCACGCCGCAGAAGAACAAGTACAGCATCGTGGTGCAGACCACCACGCACGGCTCGGTGTCGCGCGTGACCAAGCTGAATGGCAACGCCATCCCCATCGCGCAGCAGCAGGCCAAGGTAAATACTTACGTCAACAGCCCGAGCCTGCAGGACAAGAAGCGCAAGGCAGACCAGCATGACGCCCAGCAGACCGAACAGTTGCTGCGCATGCTGCCGAATGCCTTTCTCTGGAAGATTGCCAGCGAAAACGACAAAGACATTACGCTGACCTACAAGCCGAATCCGAACTTCAACCCTCCGACGATGGAATCGCGGGTGTTTGTCGCGATGGCCGGTGAAATGGTCGTGGACCGGCACCAGTACCGCATCAAGACATTCAAGGGCAAACTGATTCATGACGTGACCTTCGGCTGGGGAATCCTGGGACGGATGAACAAGGGCGGCACCTTTGATGTGGAGCGCAAGGAACTGCAGCCGCATGTGTGGGAGATCGTGGCCACGCACGTTCACATCAACGGGCACATTCTCTTCTTCAAGACGATCAGCCAGAACGAAGACGAGATCGATACGGACTTCCAACCCGCGCAGCCGAATCAGTCTCTGGAGGAAGCGGCGAAGACTCTGATGGAGCAGCCCGACTGGCCGCAGAGCGAATAGGGTCTGCCTGCGGACGATCTGTTTTTGCTTCATTTCCGGGTCAGCCCGCGGATTGCGCCGCACTGGCGCTGTGGGCTGACCGGCACAGCAGGTAAAATCAGGGTATTTCCGAGTGAAATTTCCCCGGGCCGGCTGAGCCCGAAAAGGTAGAAAACCCTGCATGCATCGTTGGTCCCGGCTGTTTGTTCCCACCCTGCGCGAAGCTCCCTCTGACGCTGAAGTTGCCAGCCACAAGTTTCTGCTGCGCTCCGGATACATTCGGCAGCTTGGCGCGGGCATTTATTCGTACCTGCTTTTCGGGCAGCGCTCCATCAACAAGATCGTGGGCATTGTGCGCGAGGAGATGGACAAGATCGGGCAGGAGTTTCTGCTGCCGGCGATTCATCCCGCGGATTTGTGGCGCGAAAGCGGCCGCTGGACGGTGATGGGCGACAACATGTTCCGGCTGAAGGACCGCAAGGGCGCGGAGCTGTGCCTGGGCATGACGCATGAAGAGGTCATGACCGACATTGCCCGCAGCGAGCTGCGCAGCTACAAGCAGTTGCCGCAGATCTGGTACCAGATTCAGAACAAGTTTCGCGATGAGCCGCGTCCGCGCTCAGGGCTGCTGCGCGTGCGCCAGTTCCTGATGAAGGACAGCTACTCGTTTGACCTGAATCAGGCCGGGCTCGACAAGAGCTATGACCTGCATGACGCCGCGTACCGCGCAATCTTCACGCGCTGCGGGTTGAACTTTGTCGTGGTCGAAGCGGACTCGGGCGCGATGGGCGGTTCGGGTTCGCAGGAGTTCATGGTCTACACCGACGCGGGGGAAGACCTGATTGCGAGCTGCGCCCAGTGCGGCTACGCGGCTAACATGGAGAAGGCGGCGTCGAAGCTGGCGCCGGTCGAGGAGCTGGCGGCAACGGGCGATGGCCAGCCGGAGCTGATCTCGACGCCCGGCCAGGCGGCGATTGCCGATATCTGCAAGTTTCTGGGCATGCAGCCGCACTCAGACATCAAGTGCGTGGCGTACATGGCCGAGGTTCCGAGTGAGGACGGCAAGAAAAGCACGTGGGAGCCGGTGACGGCGTTCTTGCGTGGCGACCATTTTGTGAATGAGACCAAGCTGCTGGCGGTGGTGGGCGCGACGGAGCTGCGCCCGATGCAGGCCGAGGAGCTGGAGCAGTGGATGCACGGTCCGGCGGGATACCTGGGCCCGGTGGGGCTGACTCCGGCAAAGAAGCTGCGGGATGGCGGGCTGAACGTGGTTCTGGATCTCGGACTCGAAGGCCGCAGGAATCTGGTGGCGGGCGCGAACAAGCTCGATTACCACTATCGCAATGTGACGCCGGGACGTGACTTTACGTGGACGGTGGCCGCGGACATTCGCAATGCCGCCGAGGGCGAGGGATGCCCGGTGTGCGGCGAGCCGCTGAAGGTGGCCAAGGCGGTGGAGATTGGGCACATCTTCAAGCTGGGCACCAAGTACACCGAGAGCATGGGCGCGCGCGTGCTCGATGAAAACGGCAAGGAAGTGATGCCGATCATGGGCTGCTATGGCATTGGCATTGAGCGCATTCTGACGGCCTCGATTGAGCAGAACAACGATGCGAACGGCTTCTGGCTGCCGCGCTCGATTGCTCCGTTTGATGTGGTGGTCACCATCACCAACATGGCCGATGAGACGCTGCGGCAGGCGGGCGAAGCGCTGGCCGCGCAACTGGAGGCCGCAGGCTTTGACGTGCTGCTGGATGACCGCGAGGAGCGGGCCGGCGTAAAGTTCAAGGACGCCGACCTGGTGGGAATTCCCTACCGGTTTAACGTGGGCAAGAAGGCCCTCGAAGGCAAAACGGAACTGGTGACGCGCGCGACGGCGAGCAGCCAGGATGTTGGGCTGGATGCGGCGGTGGAAGCTCTGAAGGCACTCACCGCCTGAGCAGATTTCCGCATCCCAACGTCGAAACAAGCAGAAAAGGCAGGGTATTGGATTGGCAGTCAAAGTAAAGGTGGCCGGGCGGCTCGGCAACGTGTTGAAGCACAAGTTTGTGACGATCGCGGTGCTGCTGCTGGCCAGCATGGCCGTGGTGTTTGCCGCCATCTTTGGCTTCTACTACTTCAAGTACCAGAAGATCGTCGATGCCCGGCTGTCGAAGCCGCTGTTTGCCGACACGGCAAAGATTTATGCCGCGCCGTTTGAAGTGCGCCCCGGGCAGAAGATTGACGCCTCGTTTGTGGCGCACCAATTGCAGCAGGCCGGTTACACGCGCACCGGACAGGATCCGGTGTCGCCGATGGGGACCTACTCGCTCGGGGCCGATTCAGTCGTGGTACATCCCGGCCCTGAGTCCTATCACGCCCCTGACAGCGCAACGATCCGCTTTGCCGGTGGAGTGGTCTCGCAGATCAATGGGCAGAATGGCGAGCCGCTCGCCGCTTATCAACTGGAGCCGCTGCTGATCACCGGCCTCTCGGACGCGCACCGCGTGAAGCGCCGTCTGGTGACCTACGACCAGTTGCCGCACTACCTCGTGCCCGCTGTGACGGCGATTGAAGACCGGCGCTTCTTTGAGCACGGCGGGTTGTCCTACACCGGCATTGCCCGCTCTTTTGTGAATGACTACCTGCTGCCGGGGCACAAGATGTATGAAGGCGCTTCGACCATCGATATGCAGGTGGCGAAGATGTTCTTTCTGACTCCGGACCGCACGTGGCGTCGCAAGTTTTTGCAGGTGGTGGTCACGATGGAGCTGGAGCAGAAGCTGGATAAGAAGCAAATCTTCCAGCTTTATGCGAACGAGGTTCCGCTGGGGCAGCGGGGCAGCTTCTCCATCAACGGATTTGGCGAGGCCGCGCAGGCATTCTTTGGCAAGAGCGTGGGCCAGTTGAACCTGGATGAGTGCGCGCTGCTGGCCGGGCTGATTCAGAGCCCGAGCTGGCTGAATCCGATGCGGCATCCGCACCGCGCGACCGTGCGCCGCAATGAAGTGCTGGACGCGATGGTGGAGACTGGCGCCATCAGCAAAGATCAGGCCGCGGCGGCCAAGGCGGAGCCGATTCACCTGATTCCGAGCGCGGTGGATGCCGGAGAAGCCCCGTATTTTGTGGACATGGTGCGCGACCAGCTCTCGCAACGGCTGGGCAATGACGCCTACAACGATCAGGGACTGCGCATCTACACCTCGCTTGACCCGCAGTTGCAACAGGCCGCAACCGAAGCCGTCACCGAAGGCATGCAGCACGTGGACGACGTGGTGCGCAAGCAGCATGAGCGTGCCGTGCGGTATGAGGAACGGCATCACCTGAAGGTGAAGCCCCTGGTGCTGCCGCAGGTGGCGCTGGTGGCGCTGGACCCGCATACCGGGCAGGTGCTGGCGCTGGTGGGCGGCAAGAATTATGAGTACAGCCAGTTGAATCATGCGCTCGCGCACCGGCCCACAGGCTCGACCTTCAAGCCGATCGTGTATGCGTCGGCCTTCAATACTTCGCTGGCCGGGACTCCGCTGACCAACTTCAACGGCACCAGTGCCGTGTTTTCGCCGGTCACGATGTTGAACGATGAGCCGACGACCTTCACGACCGCCGACGGCAAGACGTATTCGCCGCACGACTTTGAGAACAAGTATTTTGGCGAAGTGACGGCGCGGTTCACGCTGATGGAGTCGCTGAACAACGCGACCATTCAGCTTGCGCAGATGGTGGGGCTGAACAACATCATCGCGCTCGCGCACCAGGCGGGGCTGACAGCCTTTCAGCCGACGCTCTCGGCTGCTATCGGCACGTATGAAGCGACGCCGCTGCAACTGGCCGGCGCCTATACGATGTTTGACAACAACGGCATCTGGGAGCAGCCCTGGATGCTGGCCTCCGTGCGTACCTCGAACGGCAATGTGATTGCCGACTACAGCAACCAGAGCAAGCCGCTGCTTGATCCGCGCGTGGCGTTTTTGACGACGGCGCTGATGGAGGCCGTGATCAACCACGGCTCGGGCGCGGGCGCGCGCAGCGAGTATGGCTTCACGGCTCCGGCGGCGGGCAAGACGGGCACGGAGAATGACTCCTGGTTTGCGGGCTTCACGAGCAACCTGCTGTGCGTGGTGTGGGTGGGCAACGACAACTACTCCGTGCTCCACATGGAGGGCGCAACAGCCGCGCTGCCGATCTGGTCAGAGTTTATGAAGAAGGCCGTCACGCTGCCGCAGTACTCCGACGTGAAGGACTTCACGCCGCCGCAGGGCGTGGTCGAGGAGACGCTCGACAAGGCGACAAACCTGCTAGCCGACTCCAGTTGCCCGGAAGATTACACGGCTTGGTTTCTGGACGGCACGCAGCCGACCGACACCTGCGACCATGTGAACGGCAACCAGCGGAATATCTTCCAGCGCATCTTCGGCATCGGGCAGAAGCCAACGCAGCCGCAGACTCCAAACGGCCAGCCCACCCAGCCGCAGACTCCGCAGGCCGTGACGGTGCCGACGCCGCAGGCCAACCCGCAGCCGCAGCAGCAGGAACAGCAGCCGCAGCAGGAGCCGAAGAAGAAAAAGAAGCGTGGCTTCTGGTCGCGCCTTTTCGGATCGCACAACAATAAACCGCAGGATAACAACGACTCAAACCAGCCGCAGGATTAGCTGGCATTCTTCGCGTGCTGGGAAGGGGCGCTTTCGATGACGCCGCGCTCGGAGTGCGCCTCTCCGCGCCCTCCTCTGTTCCCTGTGGCCGTGACCAAAGTCATGCTTGACAGGGAAAACGGGCTGGCGGCGGCGGGCATTGAATGTGAATACGAAATCACATTTGACTGTTTTTTTACTAAAATCGCCGCAAGTTGCTGATTCCGTGCGGGCATAAATGTGAACTCGGAATCACATTTATCAGGGAGGGCTCTTTTGAGGGGCCGGATTTCGCGTTCTCCTGATTCCAGAGTAGCAATTTCGGGGTGAATTTCCGGTAGGGTTTGCGGGGATGGAAGAGACTACGAAATGGCAGGCAGAGCCAGCGGCCGGCGGCTTCAGGGAAGAGAGAAAAAGACGCGGAAAGCGCGAGGGCTCCCCGCGTGCGGAGGTCCAAAGCTAAAAGCGGTAGGCGAAGCCGAGCGACAGGATAGGGTAGAAACGCGCGTAGTTCGCGTCGTTCTGAATCTTTGCCTTTTCGGCGGCGACGTCGGACTGGAAGGTGGGATCAGACTGAACGGACTGGCAGCCGAGCTGTTGCGCATCGCAGACTGAGCCGCCGAAGTTGAGGCCGACCTTGGGATCTCCCATGTAGGCAAAACCCATCTCAAAGGGAACGATGAAGTGGCCGGGCTTGCGCGGAATCAGATTGCCCCATCCGAAGGTGAGCATGGGAGCGGCATGCGCGAGATCGATACGCGCGCTTCCGCCGACGGGATCGGCCGGGTCGCTGACGTAGTCATTGCCGTTGATGGTGAAGCTGGTGCCGCCGGGAACGGAGCCATTGGCGAGGATGCGGTTCCCGCTGTAGACCAGCGCGCCGGGGCTCAAGTGAAAGCTGCGCCCCCAGGGAAACCAGTCGATGCTGGCCTGGGCGGAGGAGAAGTCCAGCGCGGCAGCGTAATGAATGCCGTTGGTGGTGAGGTGGTCAGTGTACTGAAAGAAATTGCCGCCCACGCGCAGGTTGAAATGCCCGCTGAGCGGAGTCGCCAGTTCCACACCCGCGCCAAGCGTGCTGAACTTGACGCCCACGGCGAGTTGCGAGAACGGACGAACGCTTTCAGCGGCCGGAGCGACCGGGTAACGATGAAGCCGGGGTGCGCCATGGGCGGATGCCAGAGGGTGGGCTGCCGGCTCACCCAGGGCCGGGCATGAGGCCAGGGCGGGAACGAGCAGCAGAGACACTCCGAGCGCAACGGCGGAGCGCCGCAGAGAAGACAACATGAGAACTCCTGTGTTGATGGTGAGGGGAGGTTGGGAGTTTCGCCCGCATGACATACGACGCGAGCAGGACGAGGGCGGCCGGTCCGCATCCACGCTTGCAAAGAGCGTAAGAGAAGAGCGGGCCGCGAACGATCCCCCATCCGTGTGCTTGCGCTATCACGGACGGGGAAGATTGGAGAGAAACCCTCTCAGGCCTGAGCGGTTTCGAGCTTGCCGCGCAGACCTTCGGCCAGTTGCACGACCTGCGCGAGCTTCTCGCGCGCGGCCGGGGCTAGCCCCTCAACGTTGAGCGCAAGCTGCGACTGCAGCAGCAGTGCGGTGACAGCGTTCTTGATCTCGGTATCGACGGCGGCAGCGGCGGCGCGGAGCGAGAGCGCCATCTCCTGCTCGCGGCGGACCAGAGCCGCACGCACGTCACGGACGATGCGGGCCGGGCTCGACAAGGCAAGATTCACCTGCACGGGGATGGCGAGACCGGCCTGCTTCCAGAGCAGCTCCGCGCCTTCCATATCCGCCTCGACCATGGCCTGATCGAGCAGCAGCACGGCATACTCGCGGCGGCTCAACGCCTGCAGGGCGGCGCGGCGCGAGGAGGCGACCTCGGCCTCGACGCCCAGCCGCTCGCGCAGCTCCGTGAGGCAGGGCTCCAGTGCTTCGGCGGACGTCATCATCAATGCGGCGAGACTCATGCGAGGCCTCCCTTCCCTTCGACGGCGACGCCGTATTCCTTGAGCTTGCGGTAGAGCGTGGTCTTGCCGATGTCGAGCAGGCGCGCGGCGAGCAGCTTGTCTCCCTTGACCTGGGCGAGCGTGGAGAGGATGGCGCGCTTTTCAATCTCGGCGAGCGAGAGCACTTCCGTCTCGGCCTCTGGCAGCTCGGCGCGACTGCGCGGACGCTTGCGCTGCGTGGCCGCGTGCTGCAGGTAGAAGTCCTTGATGGGACTGGTGAGGTCGCCGGCCTGCACCTGCTCGCCGGAGCAGAAGGAGCAGGCACGGTCGAGGGCGTTCGAGAGCTCGCGCACGTTGCCGGGCCACGGGTATTCGCTGATCATGGCCAGAGCCTCGGCGCTCAGGCGGAACTTCTTGCCGTATTCGCGGCCGATGCGGTCGAGAAAATGCGCGGCGAGCAGAGGGATATCCTCGCGGCGCTCGCGCAGAGGCGGCAGCACCAGCTTGACCACATTGAGGCGGTAGTAGAGATCGCGGCGGAAACGGCCCTGCTCGACCATCTCGGCCAGGTTGCGGTTGGTGGCGGCCAGAATGCGGACGTTGATTTTGACGCGGTGGGTGGCCCCGACCGGGCGCACCTCTTTCTCCTGCAGGGCGCGCAGCAGCTTGGCCTGCAGATCGAGCGGCATCTCGCCGATTTCATCGAGGAAAACCGTGCCGCCCTCGGCGGCCACCAGCAGGCCGTCGCGGGCGCGGGTGGCTCCGGTGAAAGCGCCCTTCACATGCCCGAAGAGCTCGCTTTCCATCAGAGTGGGCACGATGGAGCTGCAATCGACGGGAAGAAAGGGTTTGCTGGCATAGTGGCCGTGGACGTGAATGGCGCGCGCCACCAGTTCCTTGCCGGTGCCGCTCTCGCCCAGAATCAGGACCGGGTGCGTAGTCTGCGCCACCTTGGAGAGGATGCGGTAGAGCTTCTCCATCTCAGGGCTCTGCCCGACAATGTTGCCGAAGCCGCCTTGCAGGCGCAGCTTTTCGCGCAGTCCGCGGCTGGCCGTATCCATGGTGCGATGACGAGCGAGGCGGTCGAGCACAGAGGTGAGCTCTTCGAGCGAGAAGGGCTTGATGAGGTAGTCGTGCGCCCCGGCGCGCATGGCCTCGACGGCCGCCGAGACGCTGGAGACCGCGGCCATGACGACGATGGCCGTCTCAGGATGCAGGGCGCGAAGGCGGTCGAGCAGCTCAAAGCCCGGCCCCATGGCCGCCCGCTGATCGACCAGCACGATATCGACGCCGTTGCTTTCGAGCAGGCCGCGAGCGGCCTGCAGGTGTTCGACGCCATGGGCGGCGAAGCCGTGGCTTTGCGCGATCTCACAGCAGGAGGCGCGCACCAGGGGGTCTTCTTCGACGACCAGAACATGCAGCCGGGCGATGGACGCCCCCGGCAAGGGTAGGTGTTGGATTGCATCCGCCATAAGATTTGTTTCCCATCCTCGCATCATGCACGGCCACCTTTCACGGGGATTCGCCCGGAAGAGGCAGGGGAATCGGTTACGTTCGTAAGCGGCAGCTCCATTTCAAAGCGCGCGCCGCGCGTGCTGCGCGCGAGCTTCAAGGTGCCGCCGCAGGACTCGGCCAGATCGCGAGCGATGGCAAGGCCGAGGCCGCGCCGGGGCTCTGGCTCTTTACCGGCACTGTTCGAGAGAGCCCGGCGGCGCGAGTCTTGCGAGCCAGCCGCCTCAGGATTGCGGGTGCTAAAGCCCGGCTCAAAGATATGTGTGGCGAGACTGGCCGGGATGCCGGGGCCGTCATCCTGCACGGTGATCATCACCGCGTCGGCGGTGCGCAAGGGCAGACCGGCTGCTCCGGCGGCAAAGCTCTGGCCCCCGGCCATCTGCGCGGCGATGCGGATGCGGCCGCCCTCGGGCATGGCCTCACTCGCATTGCGCACCAGGTTGACCAGCACGCGTTCGAGATCGGCGGCCGGCATGGCCAGGCGGCCCCAGCAGGGCGCGCAGGCGATCTGCAGATGCACACGCGGACCGGCGACGGCGGCGAGCAGGCGCTCCATGCGGGTGAGCACGGTGGCGACGCGGCTGCGTCCGGTTTCCAGGCGCTGCGCTCCGGCCAGCGGAAGCCCGGTTTCCACGCCCATTTCCCGTTCGGCGAGGCGGCCCATCTGCCGCAGCAGGCCGATGCTGGCGTCGGCCACGGAACGAACCTCTCCGGCCAGATAGGAGTGCTCGGGGACCAGCACCCCGGGTTGAGCCAGAACTTCGGCACAGAGTTCGAGCGAAGCCATGACATTGCGCAGGTCATGCGCCAGTCCGCTGAAATCAGAAGCCAGCCGTGGCGCCCAGCGCGCCGGTCTGGCAGGAAAGGTAAGAATGCCCCCCATGATTCCCTCCTTGTTTTCGGGTAAGGGTGTTCGGGTAAGGTTCCCGTTTGGCAACTCTTAGTGCAGATGGAGTGCCAAATCTGGAAGCAAACCTTAAATGTAAGAAAATAAGGGGTTTGCCCTCTGAGATCGGGCGATCTGGGGAGACTGGCTAGGTTCGCTTCAGGTTCCAGAATGGGAAAGCTCAGCGCCAGTGACTCGCAACCCGCTGAAAACATGGCCTGTTCTCAGAATTTCCCGATCTGGAACGCGGTCGGCCGTTCCCAATTTGGGGCGGGCTGGGAGAAGCAGGACTCTTGTGCCCGGAGCCAGATGTGGAAAAGCTGCGGGAAACGGCTCGCTTTCCTCCACAAGCCCGGCCTCGTAGGATGAAAGCCATGACAGAGAAAGAATTTTTTCGTGCTTCGGGGCGGCGTCCGGATGAGATGCGCCCGGTGAAACTGACAGCCGGCTACACGTCGATGCCGGAGGGCTCCGTGCTCATTGAGGTGGGCCACACCCGCGTGTTGTGCGCGGCCACGGTGGAGCAGGGCGTGCCGGGCTGGATGCGGAACAGCGGGCGCGGCTGGGTGACGGCCGAGTATGGCATGCTGCCGAGGGCCACGCTGACGCGTACGGCGCGCGAATCAGAGCGCGGCAAGGTGGGCGGGCGGACGCATGAGATTCAGCGGCTGATTGGCCGTTCGCTGCGCGCGGTGGTGGACATGCAGGCGCTGGGCGAGCGCACGGTGATTCTGGATTGCGATGTGCTGCAGGCCGACGGCGGCACGCGCACGGCGGCGATCACGGGAGCCTGCACGGCGCTGGCGATTGCCTGCCAGCGGCTGGTGAAGGCCGGGACGCTGAAGGCTTCTCCGTTGCGGCAACTGGTGGCCGCGACGAGCGTGGGCATTGTGGAAGGCACGACGCTGCTGGACCTGGCGTATGAAGAGGATTCACAGGCCGAGGTGGACATGAATCTGGTGATGACCGAGGACGGCGGACTGGTGGAAGTGCAGGCGACGGCCGAGCGGCAGGCGTTTCCGCGCGCGCGCATGATCGAGATGATGGATTATGCGGAGAAGGGCATTCGCGAACTACTGGCCCTGCAGCGGGCGGCAATCGAGAGCGCAGGATAGGCGCGGACGGCGCATTTCCGCTGTGGCGGCGGTCACGGCGGGCCGCGCAGAGGGCTGAGATGCTCTAAAATTGGCGAAACGTCTTCAAGAGGTCTTTCCCGGCAGCGAACGGCTGCGGGATGCCGCGGACGGCGGTTGTTCCACTTTTGCAGGAAATCGATCAGGAGGATTTACCCGATGTCTATGAAGTTGACGCCCGGCAAACTGGCCGGACTGAAATCAGTTTCTACGCCGAAGGGCGTGATTGCCGCCGCCGCGATGGATCAGCGCGGTTCGCTCAAGAAGTCGCTCGCCAAGGAAAAAGGCGTGGCCGATCTGCCCGACGAGGCTTTGATTGAGTTCAAGGAACTGGTCACCGACGTGCTGACGCAGCACGCCTCGGCGATTCTGCTGGACCCGGAGTTTGGCCTGCCCGCCTCAAAGAAGCGCCACGGCAAGGGCCTGCTGCTGGCCTATGAGAAGACCGGCTATGACGCTGCCCTGCCGGGCCGCCTGCCCGATCTGCTCGACGTGTGGAGCGTGCGTCGCCTGAAGGAAGCGGGCGCGGACTGCATCAAGATTCTGCTCTATTACACGCCGTATGAGAAGACCGCCATCAACGACCACAAGCATGCCTGGGTGGAGCGCATTGGCGATGAGTGCCGCGCGCATGACATTCCGTTCTTCCTGGAGACGGTGGGCTATGCCGTGCATGGCGAAGACGAGAAGGGCCTGGAATATGCGAAGCGCAAGCCCGATGTGGTGACCGGCTCGATGGAAGAGTTTGGCAAGGAGCGCTACGGCGTGGACGTGCTGAAGGTGGAAGTGCCGATCCAGATGGAGTTTGTGGAAGGCACGAAGGCCTTCAAGGGCACCAAGGCGTATACCCGCGCCGAGGCGCTGGAGCACTTCCGCACGTCGGCCTCTTCGACGCACAAGCCGTTCATCTATCTGTCGGCGGGTGTTTCAAACCCGGTGTTCATTGAGACGCTGGAGCTGGCCGCGGAGTCGGGCACGAGCTTCAACGGCGTGCTGTGCGGCCGCGCCACCTGGAAGGACGGCATTGCCGTCTATGCCAAGCAGGGCGCCAAGGCCTTTGAAGAGTGGCTGCTCTCGACGGGCGTGGAAAACATCAACAACGTGAACAAGGCCCTCGAAGCCGCGCACTCGTGGCATGACAAGGTCGATGTGAACGGCTAGTTCCATTTGCAGGAAGACAGGAAAGCGCCGCAGCGATGCGGCGCTTTTTGCTGCCGGAAAATCGGGAGCCATTCGGACAAAGCAGCCGGCAGAAATCTGTCGCGAAACCGGGGCTGCTCAGGTATTGTGCTGACATGCTCGCTGACCGGATTCGTGCTGCTCTTCTATTGTTTTGCATCAGTATGACTTCCCTGCCGCTTCTTGCCCAACAATTTGTACCCAAGACAATTACATTTAGCGGTGACCGCCAGGACACGCATGGAGCGCTGCTGGCGGTGACGGGGCTGAAGCCGGGTGTGGCGATTGGCCCTGCGAATATTCAGGCGGCGACGCAGAAGCTTTCTGACACGGGAATGTTTGCGCATGTACAGTTCACCTTCAACGGGGTGGACCTGCACTTTGTGCTGACCCCCGAGGCAGGAAATCTGGAGCCGGTGCGTTATGTGAATTTTCCATGGTGGAGCGCAGCGGATCTGACACAGGCTGTGGCCGCGAAAGTACCGCTGTTTCATGGCATGGTGTTTCCAGAGAGCCAGATGCAGCAGCAGGTTGCCGATGCGCTGACCGCTCTGGTAGCGGCCAGGGGCGTGACGGCGACGATTCGGGCGGTGCCCAGCAACAATAACGCCGGTCAAGTGGCGGCCGTGGACTTTGAGATCACATCGCCCAAGGTTGTGGTGGGCGCGGTGCACTTACAGGGCTCGAGCGCAGCCTTTGCGGCGAAGATTGCCAAAGTGGAAGAGGCCGCCAGCGGACAGCCATGGAATGCCGCGGTTCAGGACCAACTGCAGCAGGCTTTGAAGGCGGTGTATGGGGAGCAAGGCTACCTGGAGGCCAACGTGGCAGGGCTGACCCATGGTGCGCCGCAGTTGAGTGGGGACAAACTGCTGGTGCCGGTCACGGCCACGGTGAGCGAAGGCGCGCAGTACTACTTCGCCGGGTTGACGCTGGCGGGCCAGCCGCTGCCGGAGTCAGTGAAGGCGCTGCAACACTCCCCCTTGCATGCGGGCGATGTGGCCAACGAAGATTTGTTGCGAGGGCTGCTGCTCGCGATTGCGCAGCCTTACCGCGCCGAGGGCTACCTGGATGCGAAAGTGGATGCGCAGCCGTCGCTCAACCGCGCGCAGCATACGGTGGCTTATACGGTGACGATTGCGCCGGGAGCGGTCTATCACTTTCACAAGCTGACGATTACAGGGCTGGACCCGAGCCAGACGGCTGCGGTGGAGAAGTACTGGAAGATTCAGCCGGGAGATGTTTTCGACGGGACGTATGCGGCAAAGCTTTTGCTACTGAACAAGAAGCAATTGCATAACTTAGACGGATGGTCCGCCGATTACAAGGAGTTCGACAACACCACCACGCACATCGTGGACCTGACGATGACCTTTCACAAGGGTGGTCCGCTGCGGTAGGGATTGTCTCTCATGGGTGCAGGCCTGTTGCCTGCTTCACGGAGATGCGGCTGCGGACATTAAGGCCGCGGTATCTCTTCGCCTTCGGATAACGAGCATGCGCGATCCGGGTTGGCTCACGCACCCGGCATGACGGGTAGTTCCAGGTGCGATTCCGCATAGATGTGGATGGTTGCGGACCGGTAGTCCTTTGGTTTGGCCTTCATGATGTTGGGCACAAAGGTCTGCGGGTTGCGGTCATAGAGCGGGAACCATGAACTTTGCACTTCCACCAGGATGCGATGGCCGGGGAGGAAGACGTGATCGACGCCGCGCAGGCTGAAGTGATAGTGCTCGGGCTGGTTGGGCGGCGTGGGCTGCGGGTGCTCAAAGCTGGTGCGGTAACGGCCGCGGAAGATCTGCCCGGCGATCATCAACTGGTAGCCGGCCAGATGCGTATCCTCATGGGGTGAACTGGGCGGCGCGCCAGCGTTGGGTGTGTCAGGATACACGTCGATGAGCTTGACCACCCAGTCGCCGTCAGAGCCGGAAGTGGAAGCCAGCAGATCGGCGTACACATCGCCGCTGATGGTCAGGGCATGCGTGAGCGGCGGCGTCTCCCAGCGGGCAATGTCTTTGCGGTGGCCCACGAAACGCTGATCCTGTGCGAGCCAGGTATACCAATGCGAACCGGGCGCGTAGGTGGCCTTGAGGGGACGCTTGCGATACGGGTCGGGATCAGCAGGATTCGATGTGTAGGCCGTGAAGCTATTGGGCTGAGCGGGCGGCTCGAAGCTCAGGCCTCCGCTTGATGCGAGGTAGAGATTTTTGAGGTGCGAGGCGCGGGGCGGCCATTGGGCGTAGCGCTCCCACTGATCGGTGCCGGTGCGAAAGGTGATGGTGTTCTGCAGGTTGAAGCCGGGCTGGCCTTTCAGGTAGTAAGCGAAGAAGGGCGCTTCGACGTGCTCGCGGAAGTAGTCTCCAGTGGCCGAGCCGAAATCGACGGCTCCGAGATAGCGCGTGGTGCTGGCCCAGCCGCCGTGATTCCAGGGGCCGATGGCCAGGTAGACGCGGTGCGCGGGGTCGTTGGGCTGGTTGTGCTTTTCGAGCGCGGCGTACTCGGCCTGCGGGCCCCACATGTCCTCCTGATCCCACCAGCCGCTGACCTCGAGAGTGGGCACGGTCACGCGGGTGAGGTGCGGCTGGACGGCGCGCTTCTGCCAGTAAGCATCGTAGGCGGGATGCTTGAGGAAGGCCTTCCAGGTGGGGAGCATGCCCGCGCCGGATTTGCGGACGGCTCCGGCGAAGTTGCCGGCGGAGAGAAAGTAGTTGTAGGCGTCCTCGTTGAGCGAGCCAAAGGCATTGACTTTGCTGCTCTCCATGCCGAGGGCGTAATCGTAACCGTAACTCTGACGAAATGCGCCGTAGTGGAAGAAGTCGTCGCCCATCCAGACATCGGTCATGGGGGCCTGCGGGGAGATGGCCTTCACGGCCGGGTTAGGATCGATGCCAGCCTCCATGGCGAGGAAGCCGGGATAAGAGATGCCCATGACGCCGACGCGGCCATTGTTGCCGGGCACGTGCCGGAGCAGCCAGGCGACAGTGTCATAGGCGTCGGTGCTTTCATCGACGGCGTGCGGATCTTTGTGATTGGCCAGCGGGCGCATCATCACGAAGTGGCCTTGCGATTCGTAACGGCCACGGATATCTTCCATGACGAAGATGTAGCCGCTCTGCGCGAGCGTGGTGTAGCGCTCATTGATGGTGTCAGAGTCGTACTCGTCCACACCATAGGGCGTGCGCTGCATGAGGAACGGCAGCGGCTGGTTCGTGTCTGTAGGGCGCAGGATGATGGCGTGCAGCTTGACGCCATCGCGCATGGGAATCATGACCTCTTGCCGCGAGTAAGGGCGGAAGTGATTCGGCACCGGATGGCTGCTGATTTTGCGGGCGGATGCGACCTGATCTCCCTCATGCCGCTCGAAGCCGGTGACGCGGCCCGCGGCATCGGAGGTGAAGACGAGCGAGAAGCCATCGTCAGGGCTGCGGAAGCGCAAGGGGCCGTCCGAGGCGAGTGAAGAGGCCGCCATGCGGCGCGCCTCAACGGTGAGATGATCGCCGTGGCGGAAAACCGACCAGACGATCTCCGGCTCGCGGGTGAAGCTGTACTGGCCCACAAAACGTTCGAGCGCGGATGCTGAGTGATGCATGCGCGGGGTGACAGGCTGCTGTTGAGCGTGCGCCGGGTAGGTAACCGGAAGAGTGAGCAGAAGAGCGAGAGCCAGCGTGAGAGCGGCGGGGCGCAGCAGCATGCGGGGTGAGGCCTCCGGGGAAAATGCGTGGCCTTATTGTATTCGCTCAAAAGAAAAAGGCCGCATCGCGAGGATGCGGCCTGAGGTGGGAGTGGTGCGGATGGCTAGTTCCGCACCTTAGTTCTGCGCCTTAGTTTTGTACCACGGTGGTGATGGCCAGAGTGTGTACCTGTGAGGTGGAGCTATCGGTGCCGGTGATCAGCACCTGATAGTTGCCGTCACTCTCAGAGCCGGTGCCGGTAATCGTCACCGTCACGGGCACCGTGACATTGGGTCCGCTGTTGCCGCCGGAACCACCACTGCCGCTGACACTCACGCTGCCGGTGGATCCACCCGAACCGCTGCCCGAGCCGCCGCCTGAACCAGAACCACTGCCGGAACCGCTGCCGCTGCCGCTAGAGCTGGAGTTGCTGCTGCAACCCAGGCCGAAGCCGGTGAAGGCGAGCAGAACCAGCACACTCAGCATCGTGCGCCAGCCGCGCCGCCGCGCCGGGATGGTGAAGAAGAAGATGAAGCAGAGGGCTACACCGCTGCCGCCACCGAGCAACTCAAGCTTGCGCAGAGCGCTGATCGGGCCGGTGGTCACCGAGGTGGAACTGGTGAGCGAAACGGAGTTCTGATTGAGCGAGCAGGTAAGTCCGTTAGGCGCCGTGCAGCTCAGGTCCACCGTTCCGTTGAAGCCATTTACCGAAGTGACGTTGAGAGTGTCAGTGGTTGAGCCGCCGACCCCGTTGATGGCCACCAGCGGTTCGGTCGCCACCATGGAGAAGTCGCTGAGCGGATTGGAGAGATTGAGCACGGTGGAAGAGGCGACGAAGGTGGAACCCTTGTTCGGCTCGTAGAAGACCGTGAGATAGTTGCTTCCCTTGAGCAGGGTAGCGCTCGTGACCGGGATGCTTGCGGTGGAGCTGTTTCCGGAGCCGGCAGTCAGCGTGGCCTGGGCCAGGGCTGCCGCCTCAATCTGGCTGCTGGACTTGGGATTGAGAATGCCCGCAATGAGATACACCGTTCCAGACGGAGCGGCGGAGCCCGAAGCGGCCGTGACGGTGGCCGACACCGTAATTGGAGTCGTCACGGTCGAGGAAGTTGCGCTGGAGGTAGCCGCGATGGTGGTGGCCGTGCCGCTGGCCGCCGCCCCCACCGTGTAGCCCACGGTAGCGCTGGTGGCCTTGTAGTTGGTGTCGCCACCGTAGTTGATGGTCAGGTTGTAGGTTCCGGCCATGACGCTGCTGGGGATGGTCACGGTTGCCACCGCCGAGGTGTATCCGTAGGTGGGATCGGCCACCGAGCCCAGAGTGGCGCTGGCCGTGGCTCCGGAAGGCAAGCCTGACACAGTCACGGTACCTGTGGGAGCAATGCCGATGCCGTTGCTATCCACCAGGATGGTCAGCACGCTGCTCTGCCCCGCGCTGCCGCTGGTTGTGGGTGAAGAGACCTGGATGGTGGGCGTGGCCTGGACCACGGTGAAGCCCACCGAGGAGCTGGTGGAGGCGTTATAGCTGTTGTCGCCAGAGTAGGCCGCCGTGACAGTGTGCGCGCCGACGGTGAATGCGCCGGTGGCATACTCCGCATTGCCCTCGGCATTGATGGTCGCGGTGCCGAGAGTTCCGCTGCCGTCCTTAAAGGTAACTGTTCCGGTTGCGTTTGTTTCGCCGGTGCAGGTGCTGGGCGGCGAAGAGACGTTGACGCAGTTGTTGTAGTAGCTGGAGCCGTAGGGGGTGGCTTCCACGTAGATCTGCGTGCCGTAAGGAATGCTGGTGTTGCCCGCTACGGAGTTGTACTGGCTGCTGCCCGGGGTGATCGCCTGCAGCAGAACGGTGCTGGCCTCAGGGTTGACAGTAATTTGCGTGGCTGCGGAATCAGCAGCCGCGTTGTTGGTGTCGCCAGCATAATGCGCCCATACACTGTAGGTGCCACCGGGCAGATAGCTGAGATTGCCGCTGAAGGCTCCGTTGCTCAGGGCGAAGTAGGTCTGCGCCTGCTCAGAGGGCTCGGTGCTGCTGGTCTCAATGGCCACATCGCCGGTGGGCGTGGAGGAACCGGTTCCCGCGACCGCGCCTGTGAAGGTGATGCTCGAGCCGTGCGTGAAGCTCGCTCCCGCCGTGGGAGAGGTCAGGGTCACGGTGCTGGGAGTGAAGGTGACTTTGTTCCAGTCCGCAATCATGACGGCCGCATCGACGGAGCCGAGGCCGCTGGCCTCATCGTAGCCGGTGCCCGCGTTGTAAGCGGGCGTGGTGCCGGTGCCGAGCTGGCCTTCAGTGACATTGTTGACTGTGATGGGATTAGAGGCCGCGATGCAGTCGGGCGAGTTGGAGGTAGACGTGGCAGAGTATTGGCAGGGCTCACTATTGGAGCCGTTGACCACATCATGAAAGGCCGCGGGATACTGCGCGGCGAGCGGGTAGAGCACCATGTCCGCCTGGCCCTGGCGGTTGCCGGTGGCCTGATTGACCAGCGCCATGATGCCGGCGAAGGCAGGAGCGGCAGCAGAGGTGCCGCCGATGCCCGTGATCTGCACGGGATTGCTGCCGGAGGCGCTCTGGCAGTCTCCGTCAGAGGCGCAGATGGGGTAATAGCTGGCGTTGACTCCGTCGGCGGCGAAGAGCGATACGTCGGGCACGTCGCGCACCTTGTCTGACGGCACGCCGGTGCCGGACTGCCACGCGGGCTTGGGGTAGCCGGTCAGGTTGACGGAGCAGCTTCCGGTGGATGAACTGATGGTGCCGGAGCAGTAGGCGTCGCTGCTGGCTCCGCCGCCGCCGCCCACGATGGTGGAGCTGCCGGTCAGGCTGTAGTAGTTGAGAATGTCGTCGCCGAACTGGCTGTCATTCCAGGCCTGCTCGGGGATGTACTGCTTGAGCGACTCGGTGGGCGTGGTGGAGGTCTGGCCGTTCCAGTAGGTGCCGAGCTGTGTGTCGATGGCGCTGGTGCCCTGATTCCAGTTGCTGTAGTAGAAATCAGTGCCGCCGACGGCGACGTTGTATGGGGTGGAGGCGAAGCCATTCACGCCGAGCCCCTTGGTGGCATAGGTCTCGCTGTTGGGATTGTCGCAGCCAGCCGAGCCGCTGTCGCCTGAGGAGACAATGACCGTGATGCCTTCGGCGGCGGCCTGTTCCCACAGGTTGTTGAGGAACTCATTGCTCGATGCACCAAGATTGGCCTCGCAACTGCCGAAGCTGAGGCTCATGACGGGCGCGAGGTCGCTGTAAACGGCATGCTCGGCGGCAAGAATGAGGCCCGATTCGCTCGCCGTATCGGCGGCAATGACGAGATCCACGGTCGCCCTGGGGGCGACGGCTCCGGCCCATTCCACATCGAGGTAAGCCTCGCTGGAGTCACCATTGGGGCCGTCAGGATTGTTGACGCCGTCGATGCCGGGATCATTGCCGTCAATGATGACCTGCGGCGGATTAGCGGGCAGGTTGAAGAGCGAGCGGAAGCTGTTGACGAGCGACACGTTGATGTTCGAGTCATTGATGATGGCGACGGTCTGTCCGGTGCCGTCATAAGTGGTGCCGCTGTAGTTGGCGTTCAGAGCGGGATTTGGCAGGTCGTATTCCACGCCAAAGTCCTGAGGGCTGAGCACGAAGGATTCGCCGCTACCCTCGGGGTATGTCCACTGCGGCGTGGCCTTGTGCGTCTCGGGATTGTAGGTGGCCAGGCCCAGCTTGCGGCTGTAAGAGCGGACGGGAAAGTCATTGAGGGAGACGAAACCTTTCACCACCGGCGCGAGCGCTGAGGGAATCATTGGCTCAGTGGCTGCGGCGTAGTGGATCTGACCGTTGATGGCGTACTGGTGATAGCTGGTGTGAAAGGTGTTCTGAAGCTGCGAAACGCTACCGGCAAATTGGATGGTCTGATGGCCGGGATCGACCTGCACGTTGCTGAAGCCCTGGGAATTAAGCCATGACTCGATTCTCTGAATGTCCTGCGGGGAGGGGCCGAACTTTGCGCCGAACTCGGCGGGGGTGAGCCACTTGCGATACTGAGGGCTCGACGGGTCATGCTGCGCCTGAATGAGCTGCGTCAGCGCGGCCTGCTGCGCGGCGGTGCGCCGGAGCACCAGATGTAACTGGCTGAGTTGCAGGCTCGCCGGGGCGGCTCCTCGATCATTTGCGGTGGTGGCCAGCGGAGAGACGTTGCCTTTGAGCGTCACCAGCGAACTGTCGCTGATGGGGCCGGAGATGCGGCTTGGAATCTGTGAGGACGCGCCCACGTTCTGCGCATGCAGGGCGGCAGGCAACAGGCAGGCCGCCAGGGCGGAGGCTGCCACATAGGCTGAGAGATTGCGGAGGCAACGGAAGGTCATGGCCGATCCTTGAAAAATGAAATCTTACTGGTTATGGCCGGCATTTGCGCGGCGGCGGGGACGCATTGCAATGATGCGTACCATTCATGTCTCTCCATGGCGGCCGGTGATCCGGCACAGCACGGCCAGGCGCATTTGCGGGCTCCTTAATGAGTAACCTGCAGATGGCTAAGGTTTATGCGAAGCCAAATGGGCTGTCAAGCGCAGCACACTGACAGGATAAAAACGCCGTTCGCGGGCGGCCTCTCGCGGCGCGCTGTCATAGACACCAACGCCGGGCAAAAGGTTGTCCTGAAGAAAAAGATTTTGCCCTGCTCAGGCTAGCGTGAGCGGGTAACGGCCCTTTACGACCGCCGCCGCTGCGATCTGACGGCTTAGCGTGACAGCGTTGGCCGGCTCATGCCGGGCAAACCGGCGCAGGATGGCGAGATGCGTGCGGAGGGTGTCTCCCTCCGCCACGGCGGCGGCGACGAGCTCGGCTGCGGCGGTCACCTTCTCAAAGGCGGAGATGGCGTAGAGCGCGGTCATGGACTCGGCGAGTTCTACGCGCTCGGCCCGCTCTTCGGCTTGGCGCAGCTTACGGGCGCGCAGCAGCGCGGACTCGAGCGCGTAGACCTCGGTGGTGAGATCGGCAAGCGCGGCCATGATCTCCTGCTGATCGATGAGCGCCGCGCCATATTTTTGACTGGCAATGCCGGCGGCGAAGAGCGTGATTTTCTTTGCTGCCGTGAGCAGGCCGGCCTCACGGATGAGCGGGTCCGATGCATCTGGAGCGGCGGAGAGCGATGGCGGGGCGAGCACTTCGTCCATCAGCTTTTGAATTGCGGGCAGCAGAGGGAGTTGGCCCGAGACAGCACGCTTCATGAGGAAGCCGGAGATGATGAGGCGGTTGATCTCATTGGTGCCCTCAAAGATGCGGTTGATGCGGGCATCGCGCCAGGCGCGTTCGGCGGGGTAGTCCTCGACGTAGCCGTAGCCGGCGTGAATCTGCACGCCGTGGTCGGTCACGATGCCGAGCATCTCCGAGGCCCACACCTTGAGGATGGAGCACTCGATCGCATAGGCCTCGATGCGCTTTTGAATCTCGCGGGAGCCGGCGGCCTGCTCCCGCGGGATGGCGGCCAGCGCGGCATCAATGGCGCCGATGGCGCGATAGGTCATCGATTCGCCCACGAAGATACGGGCCGCCGCATCGGCGATCTTCTGCTGGATGAGTCCGAACTCGGTGATGCTTTTGCCGAAGGCCTTGCGGTCGCGGGCGTAGGTGATGGAGTCCGCAAGAGAGTGCTTGGCGCCGCCGAGACAGGCCGCGCCGAGCTTGAAACGGCCAATGTTGAGAATGTTGAAGGCGATGTGATGGCCCTTGCCCGCCTCGCCCAGCAGGCTGGCCACGGGCACCTTGCAATCGGAGAGAATCAGCGGACAGGTGGAAGAACCGCGAATGCCGAGCTTATGCTCCTCAGGCCCGACGGTGAGGCCGGGCGTGTCGCGCTCGATGAGAAAGGCGGAGAACTTTGCGTGCGCAGGATCGGGATCGACGGGATCGACGATGCGGGCAAAGAGGGTGAAGAGATTTGCGACGCCGGCATTGGTGATCCACATTTTTTCGCCATTGAGCACATAGTGCTGCCCGTCGGGCGAGAGCGTGGCGCGGGTGCGAATGTTCATGGCATCCGAGCCAGACGAGGCCTCGGAGAGCGCATAGGCGGCGATCCACTCGCCGCTGGCGAGCCGGGGCAGGTATTTCTGCTGCTGCTCTTCCGTGCCGTACCAGACGAGCGGCAGTGTTCCAATGCCGACGTGCGCGCTGAAGGCGACGGAGAAACTGGCGAGCCGCGAGATGTTTTCGGCAACGATGGCCGATGTGACCTTATCGAGTGCGAGCCCGCCGCAATCCTCGGGCACATCCACTCCCAGCAGGCCAAGATCACCGGCTTTGCGCATGAGTTTGCGCAGCAGGTCGAAGTCCTTGCTCTCAAGAGCATCGGCGACGGGCAGCACTTCTTTTTCGGCAAAGGCCGCGGTGGTGGCTGCGATCTGCCGCTGCTCGGTCGAAAAGTCTTCGGGGGTAAAGATGCTTTCAGGGCTGGAGTCTTCGAGAAGAAAGCCGCCGCCGACGGGGGCGGAGATTGCCGGAGTGCTGAGCTGGGACATGAGCGAACCTCCCGTGCCAACAGGCTATCGTAATGGAGCGAGCACCCGTGTGAGGGCTAGCGCAGTTTAGGAAATACTGTGAACCTTCCTGCATTTTCAAGGGTCGCCGCTCCCCTGCTGGTCGCGACGGCTCTGCGGCGGCAGCTCCTGGCTACACCATTTCCTGAACTGCTTTAGCCTATACGGAGCCCGGCGGCGGCGGCCAGTTGCTTCTGGCGTTCGTCGAAGGTCCAGAACTCTTCCGCCTCCAGATCCAACGCTGCAGCCACGTGAAGCGCGTCGAGAGTGCGGCAGCCGAGCCGGGCCGTGAAGCGCTGCGCGAGGGTAATGCAGGTGCGAAACGACGCCTGCGGAAATGGCGTGGCAAGCCATAATCCGTGAGTGCTATCTCTCTCGAATGCTTCCATCACCAACCGAGCCTCTTGCACACTAATGGAGTTGCGGAAGACCAGCCCCTCGATGGCATGCGCAAATTCGCAGTGGTGAAACGGCGTAACGATCAGGTCTGGACGCAAGGCCATCTGCTCGGAGACTTTCGCCGTATGCTGACCCAGGACATACAAAGTCACGAGCAGACTGGTATCCGGATAGACCCTCAATAACGCTCCCTTTCACGGTCTTCCAGGAACGATTCAAGAGCATTACTCTGGCGTCCGCCGAAGATGCGGCGGGCCCGCTCCTCAAAATCCGGCCATTCGACGGGTTGTGAAGGCTCTGCTTCCGGAACAATCTTTGCGAGGACCCGGTCGCGCTCCCGAAGCTCGACAGTCTCTCCCTGGGCCAGCCAGGACTTGAGCTGGCGAGTGTCGCGAAGCTGGCGCAGATTGATGGAATGCATGACACAATTGTGGCACATTCTCTCGATTTCGCGACACATTCTCTGTATTTCAGGTCAGATTCTCAAAGATGCCGGCCGCACCCATGCCTCCGCCGACGCACATAGTGACGAGTCCGTAACGGAGACGGTCGCGGCGCATGGAGTGCAGGAGTGTGGCCGTCAGCTTGGCTCCTGTGCAGCCGAGCGGATGGCCGAGCGCGATGGCTCCGCCGTGCACGTTGACCTTGCCGGGATCGAGATGGGCCTCGCGGATCACGGCGAGCGACTGCGCGGCAAAGGCTTCGTTCAACTCGATGCGGTCGATCTGTTCGAGCGTGAGTCCGGCCTGGCGCAACGCTTTGGGAATGGCGAAGACGGGCCCGATGCCCATCTCCTCTGGCGCGCAACCGGCGGTGGCGAAGCTGACAAAGCGGGCCAGCGGAGCGAGGCCGAGTTCCCGCGCGCGTGCGCCCTCCATCACGACTGCCATGGCCGCTCCGTCTGAGGTCTGTGAGGAGTTGCCTGCTGTGACCGTGCCCTGCGCATGAAAGGCCGGCTTGAGTTTGGCCAGCGCCGGGAGCGAGGTGTCGGCGCGGGGGCCTTCATCCGCGTCAAAGAGGGTAAACCCGTGCGCCACATCCGCCGGGCTGGCGCCGGGCAAAGTATTTGTCACCGTAACAGGCACGATTTCTTCGGCGAAGATGCCTTGCTCCATCGCGGCCAGTGCTTTCTGGTGGCTCGCGAAGGCAAACGTGTCGGCGTCTTCGCGGGTGATGCCGAACTTGCGCGCCAGATTTTCGGCGGTAAGGCCCATGGAGAGATAAACGTCAGGATAATGATCGATGAGCCAGGGATTGGCGCTGACCTTGTTGCCGCCCATCGGCACCATGCTCATCGACTCGGTGCCACCCGCCAGCACCACGCGCGACTGGCCGGTGAGAATTTGCTGCGCGGCAAGGGCGATGGTCTGCAGGCCTGAGGAGCAGAAGCGGTTGACGGTCATGGCCGAGGCCTCAACCGGCAGCCCGGCGCGCAGGGCTGCGATACGAGCGACATTCATGCCCTGCTCTGCCTCAGGCATGGCGCAACCGACGATGATGTCTTCTATCTCGCGAGCATCGAGCGCTGGCACCCGCGCCAGAGCACCCTGGATGGCGACGGCAGCCAGGTCATCGGGCCGCACCGCAGCGAGCCGGCCGCGCGGTGCCTTGCCGGCTGGAGTACGGACGGCGCTGACGATGACGGCTTCTGGCATAGAATCCTCTGTCGCCCTCTGACGCTATCACTCCGCACGCGCGCGGAGCAACGGAACTGCCCGCAGGCGCACGCTCAACGCACCGAAAGCGGTGCGCTGCGAGTGAGGTAGGGCGCGAGCTTTTCCATGGCGGCTTCGACGCTGATGCCGTAACGGGCGCGCAGTTGATCGACCTTGCCGTGCTCGATGAAGCGGTCAGGCCAGCCGATGCGAACCACCGGCGTGCTTTTGCCGAGGGCGTTCAACTCTTCCATGACGGCGCTGCCGAAGCCACCCATGAGTACGTGATCTTCCAGCGTAAGGAAGGCCGTGACGCGGTCTGCATAATGCGCCAATAGTTCGGTGTCGAGCGGCTTCACAAAGCGCGGATTGATGACAGCGGCGCGATAGCCCTGCCGCGCCAGCTCTTCGCGAATCTGTTCGGCCATGGGCAATAGTGCGCCGAGGCCCAGAATGGCGATGTCCTCGCCCTCATGCAGCACCTTTGCCTTGCCGATGGGCAGCGCCTCAGGCTGCTGCTTGACGGCATGTCCCGGGCCGGTGCCGCGCGGATAGCGGATGGCAGACGGGCCATCGTGCAGCATGGCGGTGTACATCATGTCGGCAAGCTCGTCTTCATCGGCGGGCACCATGTGCACGATGTTGGGGATGCCGCGCAGATAGCTGATGTCGAAGAGGCCGTGATGCGTAGGGCCGTCGTCGCCGCTTAGGCCGCCGCGATCCATGCAGAAGACGACGGGCAGATTTTGCAGGCAGACATCATGCACGATGGGATCAAAGGCACGCTGCAAAAATGTGGAGTAGATGGCGCAATAGGGCTTGAAGCCGCGTGTGGCCATGCCGGCGGCAAAGATGACCGCGTGCTCCTCGGCGATGCCCACGTCAAAATAGCGTGTGGGATGATGCGGCCGGAAGTGGTCGAGCCCGGTGCCGTTGGGCATGGCTGCCGTAATGGCGACAACCTTGTCATTCTGATCGGCCAGTTTGACCAGCGAGCGCGCGAACACCTCAGAGTAAGTGGGCTGCCCGGAAGAGCTGGTTTCGCCTGTTTCCGGATCGAAGGGCCCAAGGCCGTGAAACTTTTTCTGCCCGGCGAGCGCTGGCTCAAAGCCGCGCCCTTTCTGGGTGATGGCGTGCAGCAGAACCGGGCGGTCCTGCTGCTTGAGGAACTTGAAGGTGTCAATGAGCAGGCTGAGGTTATGGCCGTCGATGGGGCCGTAGTAGGTCAGGCCGAACTCTTCAAAGAGCACCGAGGGCCACAGCATGCCTTTGGCGGCTTCCTCCGCACGGCGCACCATGTTGGCTGCCGCCGGACCGCCGATACGCTTGAGCAGGCGGGCAGCAGAATCATGGAACTGCGAAACATGCTCGTTGGTGACAATCTTGTGCAGGTAGCGCGCGATGGCCCCCACATTGCGGTCAATGGACCACTCGTTGTCATTGAGGACCACGATCAGACGCTTCGTCTGGTCGGCAATGTTGTTGAGCGCTTCAAACGAGATGCCGTTGGTGAAGGCGGCGTCTCCGGCAAGGGCGATGACGTGCTCCTTGCCGCCGGCGATGTCGCGCGCCACGGCCATGCCCAGCGCTGCTGAGAGTGCCGTGCCGGCGTGGCCCGCCCCGTAGGAGTCATGCAGGCTTTCGGTGCGCAGCATGAAGCCGTTCAGGCCGCCCGGCTGACGCAGCGTATCAAAGCGATTGGCTCGGCCCGTCAGCAGCTTATGCACGTAAGCCTGATGGCTCACGTCAAAGACGAAGCGATCCTGCGGCGTGTCAAACACATAGTGCATGGCGATGGTCAACTCGACCACGCCCAGGTTGGGGCCGATGTGGCCGCCGGTGCGGGCAACGCTTTGAATCAGGCGCTCTCGAATCTCCTGCGCGAGAGCTTCGAGCTGAGGCACACTGAAATGCTTGATGTCGGCAGGCGAGTGAATCGAGTCGAGAAGATTACCCATGAGTTCCTCGGAGACCCCGGTGCGAATTGAGCTCCGGACTTACATTTAGATGACACTGAGCATCAAAAAAGACCCCGGAAGGGGTCTTCAGGATCTCCCGGACGGCCTTCGTCCACCTCAAAGTATATCAACCCTGTTCGATGCACTTTGTAGTGGCATAGAAGAGACGTAACCGTTCTTCCGGGCGCGCAGCAAAAAGCAGAGAACGGCAGGATGCCAAAGGAACTCAGGAGACTTCCGCACCGGAAGACAATTGCCGCGGCCAGCGGTGAAAGCACTGAAGCAAAACCGCTTGCAGCAAAAGCCTCCGCTGTGGCATCCATTGAAGGTATGGCAAGCACAAGTACAACTCCGCAAACGCGGACTCTCGGCAACTCTGACCTGCACCTGACGCCCATCGGCTTTGGCGCCTGGGCGATTGGTGGCGGCAACTGGCAGTTTGGCTGGGGCTCGCAGGACGACGATGATTCGGTACGCACGATTGAGCGTGCCCTTGACCTTGGTATCAACTGGATTGACACCGCCGCCGTTTACGGCCTCGGACGATCAGAAGAAGTGGTGGCGCGCGCGCTCAAGAACAGCGGCAAGCGCCCGTACATCTTCACGAAATGCTCGATGCGCTGGGACGACAAGCGCGAAATTTACCGCAGCCTGAAGGCCGCCTCTCTACAGGAGGAGTTAGAGAATTCGCTGCGCCGTCTGCAGGTGGAAACTATCGATCTCTACCAGATTCACTGGCCCAACCCGGACGAGGAGATTGAAGAAGGCTGGGAGACGCTGGCGAAGTTTCAGAAGCAGGGCAAGGTGCGCTACATCGGGGTCTCCAATTTCAACGTGGAGCAGATGAAGCGCGCGCAGAAGATTGCGCCCATCACGTCACTACAGCCGCCGTACTCCTTGGTGAATCCGGCCGTCGAGAAAGAGATATTGCCTTATTGCGAGCAGCAGAAGATCGGAGTCATCAACTACTCGCCCATGGCCTCGGGTCTGCTCACCGGCAAGATGTCCGCCGAGCGCATCCAGCAGATGCCGGACGATGACTGGCGGCGTCGCAACCCGAACTTCCAGGAGCCGAAGCTTTCCCGCAACCTGAAGCTCGCCGAACTGCTGCGCGAGATCGGCAGCGGACATGGCGTGCAACCGGGCGTCGTGGCCATTACCTGGACGCTACGGAATCCCGCAGTGACGGCGGCCATTGTGGGCGCGCGGCGGCCCGATCAGGTGGATGGCATTGTTCCGGCCCTGCACTTCCGGTTGAGCGATGAAGAAGTGCGCCGCATCGATGCATTTCTCGCCGAGCACCCCTAACAGCCCGTGGTGTAAGTGGCGATTTTCCGGCACGGCGTCGGCCGGGTGCGGAGCAACGTTTTTGTCGGCCGGACTTGGCGACAGCGGACATTCGGTCTTTCTGAACGCCGATGGCGATCCTGGCGCCGTATGAACAGCGCAAAAATGAGCAAAAACAGCGCTCCGCCGCGGTGGATCCACTCTCGCGGTGTGCCTGCGCCCAGCAACTTGCGGAAGATCAGGCTCAGGTTGAATGCGCCGACATGGATCAGCTGCCGCTTGAGGATGTTTTCATGCTTGCGCAGATGGGTGCGCCGCATGCCTCCGGTGTCGTAGCAGTGCGCGAAGCTGCGTTCTACGAACTGGCCCCGCCGCCTCAGTAAGCTCTTGCCGTAGCTGCCCCGCACCCTCCGCCGATTCGCGTACACCGCCTGCTGCTGTCCAGCCTTGCCGTCCCAGTTGCGCTGTCCCTTCTGCTGTCGCTCCGGAATATAGGTGCGCACCTTGTAACTCTGTATCCGCTCCAGCGCCGCACCCGAGTGATAGCCCTTGTCCGCCACCACCTCCTCGATGCCCTTGACGTTCACCTTCGGCTTCTCGTCCGGATGCTGTGCGGCCTCCCGCACCGCAAGCTCCGCCACCGATTCCCCGGCCTGGCATAGCGTCACGTCCACGCTTGTCGTGTCGCCCTTGTCGGCTTCCTGCAAGGTCACCGCTACTACCGCGCCCGTGTCCAGATCCACCGCGTGCTCGGCCTTGTGCGCCAGATGTGTGCGCCCATCCTTCATCTTCGTGATCCGCGCATCGGCGTCGGTCGGACTCATCCAATCCTTGTTCGAGGTGCGCTTCTTGCGCTTGCGGTCCAGCCGTGCCAGATCTTCCCGCGTCGGCGTCGCCATCCCAGAAGCCCGAGCCAACCCAGTCAGAAACTCCTCGTAACTCTCGCCCGTGTCCCGCCGCACAATCGAGCGCATCGCCGCCGAGGCCTCCAGCGTGGTCGCGTCGATGCCCAACCGCTTGCCCTGGATCAAACCCCGGTCCGCCAGCAATCCCAGCACCCAGGCGAACACCGCCCCATGCGTCTCCACATCGATCAGCCGCCGCGTCCGCGAAATCGTCGAGTGATCCGGCGTCTGCTCCGTCAGCCCGATGCGCACAAACTGCCGCAGCGCCAGCGAATCGGCCAACCGCCACGCGATCCCCCGCTCGCTGTCGATGCCCTCGAAATACCCGATCAGCAGCGACCGGAAATAGACTCCGGGAACAAGACTCCGCCGGCCCATCTTCTCCGCGTAGAAC
>Ga0078972_1001424_pt1 | contig 89408 bp, 56 predicted proteins | sample YelNatPaOPGAMG01_FD_67568 | JGI IMG/M metagenome (GOLD analysis project Ga0078972, IMG submission 67568) | Hot spring thermophilic microbial communities from Obsidian Pool, Yellowstone National Park, USA - OP-RAMG-01 (SPADES assembly) (version 2) | ecosystem: Environmental > Aquatic > Thermal... | reverse complement strand
CGGCGAATGCACTTGCCGCCGATAGATTATAGCAGATAAAGGCGATGATGAAGACCAAAACAGCTTTGAAACTCGTAGAGCAGGTCGGGAGCGTGAGGCCCAAAGACCAGGCCGGGCACGGCATCGCCCCGGTTTACCTGCGTCGGAAATGTCCGCTCGATGAAATTCTGAGATGCGCCAAAGTCTGCCGCGTGGAGAGCGTCATCCGGCCCTACTTGGAAGTCCTGGCATGAGCGAGTTACCCATCGGCAAACGGATTAGCATCCCCGGTCACTTCGATGTTCCTGTGACCTTGGAAGATGCTCGTCCGCTGGACAAAGGGTTTGAGTGCCGCTTCCGGTTGCCTGACGGTTCCCTGGAGGAAGCCGTCATCACTGCCGAGGAAGCCGATGCGCTGGCGAGTGCAGCAGCGCCTGTCGAGGCCAAGGCAACCACCGTCAACGCGGAGCAGCTACGCCTTCTGGTCGAATCCGCCCGCATCCGGCTCGCCTACGCCCACGACAAGCACTTCGCCGTCAGCCTGTCCGGCATCCGCACTCTCCCCCACCAGATCGAAGCCGTTTACATGAAAATGCTCCCGCAGCCCCGGCTCCGGTTCCTGCTCGCGGATGATCCCGGCGCGGGCAAGACCATCATGGCCGGACTGCTCATCAAGGAGATGAAGCTGCGGGAGGCCATTGAGCGCGTTCTCATCCTGTGCCCGTCACCGCTGACAATCCAGTGGCAGGACGAAATGCTCCGTTGGTTCGGCGAGTCGTTCGACATCATCTTCTCCGCCGTGGACCAGCAGCAGCTCACCAACCCGTGGCAGCGGTCGTCGCAGGTTGTCGCCTCGCTGGACTACGCCAAGCAGGACGAAGTTCGAGAGCGGGTCTGGCAGCAGCACTGGGATTTGGTCATCATTGACGAGGCCCATAAATGCTCGGCCTACACCAAGCGGTCGTCATCGCGGGGCGATGAAGTCGAGAAAACCAAACGCTATCAGCTCGCGGAGAAACTGACCGCCGAGGCCGACCACGTTGTGCTGCTGACCGCTACACCGCACCACGGCGACGATGATCGCTTCGCCCACTTCATCCGGCTGCTTGATCCCGACCTGTTCCCGGAACCGCACCGAATGGCAGACAAGGCCGGTGAAATCCGCCGCGACATCCTCCGCCTGGGGCCGGACTGTCCCTGGGCGTTGAGGCGGCTGAAGGAAGACCTCAAGGACTTGAACGGCCGTCGACTGTTCCCCAACCGTCACGCCCACACCGTCACCTTCCGGCTGAACCGCGAGGAGTATGACCTCTACAAAGCGGTCACGGCCTACATCAACGACTTCCTGCCCCAGGCCAGCGGGAAGAAAAAGCAGAGCGTGGCTCTTGCCCGGACGGTGCTCCAGCGGCGGCTGGCCAGCTCGACGATGGCGATCTTCGAGTCCATCCGCCGCCGCCTCCAAAAACAGCAGGAGCTGCTCGAAGAACTGGAAAACCTGCCCCCGGCCCAACGCGCCAAACGCCTGGCGCAGCTCCAGGGCCGTCTGACGGACGCGGAGCAGGAGGAAGACGACCTCGACGATGCGGAGCGGGACCTCCTGGCGGACGAGTTCACGTCCGCCGTCGAACTGGACCAGCTCCGCAGTGAAATCGCCGCCCTCCAGGAACTTCTGGCCCGTGCCCGGCGCGTAAAAGAACTGGCAGCGGATTCAAAGCTGACAGCCCTGCGCGATTGCCTGAAACGCGCCGAGTTCGGCGAGCTGTCGGATGGCCGGGGAAAGCTGCTCATCTTTACCGAGCACCGGGATACGCTGAAATACCTGGTGGAGCATCTTCAAACATGGGGCTACACCACCTGCGAAATTCACGGCGGGATGAATCCACACGAGCGCAAACGCGCCCAGGAGGATTTTCGCACCGCTTGTCAGGTGTGCGTGGCGACCGAAGCCGCTGGCGAGGGCATCAACCTTCAATTTTGCCGCCTGATGGTGAACTACGACCTGCCTTGGAACCCGACGCGCCTGGAACAGCGCCTGGGGCGCATCCATCGCATCGGCCAGGAGCACGATGTCCACGCATTCAACTTCGTGGCCTCCGAGTCCGAGGAAGGCCAGCCGGTGATCGAGGGGCGCATCCTGCAACGCCTGCTGGAGAAAATGGAGCAGATGCGTACCGTGCTGGCCGACCGCATTTTCGACGTGGTAGGCGAAGTTCTGTCGCTTAATGATGTCAACCTGCCGGAAATCCTGCGGGAAGCGGCCCATGATCCGCGCCGCCTGGAGGAATACCTCGACCAGATTGAAAAGGTAGATCCGCAGTTGCTGCTCCAATACGAAAAGGCAACGGGCATCGCCCTGGCTCGCGCCAATGTGGACTTCTCCGGGTTCCAGCGGGCCAACGTCGAGGCTGAGGAGCGCCGGTTAATGCCGCGCTACGTGGAAGACCAGTTCGTGAAGTCCTGCCATGAAGTCGGGCTGAAGGTGGAGCCGCGAGCCGATGGCCTCTGGCGCATTGACCATGTCCTGGCCGACCTCCGCTCCGAGCGCTTGGCCGCCGTGCGGCGTTTGGGCAAGCCCGATCACGCCTACCGGAAGATCACATTCCACAAGGAGCACCTCGATCTTGATCAGCATGTGGATGCCGTCCTGCTCGGCCCTGGCCATCCGCTATATGCCGCCGTGGACGAAAAACTAAATGAAAAGCTCTCTGGCCTTGCGGGCGGAATCGCGGTCTATGTGGACGCAACCGCGCAAGTGCCCTACTGCCTCCATTTCTTCGAGATCACGATTCGCGGTCAAAACACCAAAGGCGACATTCTCAACCTGTATGGCGAGGTCATTGCCGTCCGGGACGACTTCAGCAGCGGTGCTGACGACCGGTTCGCAGTAGTGCCTGCCGATTGCCTGCTCGACCTACCCGCCCACCCGTCGCCTCCGGCGAGCGTTGCGCCGGTCGATCCTGGCCCGGCGATGGACTTTATCAAAAGCACCTACCAGAGCGAACGCCGCCAGCTCTGCCAGAAGGAGCGCCTCCATTTTGTCCGGGTCTGCCGCGATTACCTGCAAAAGTCGTTCGATGCCCGCATCCGCGCTGCCCAGGATCGCGTCATGGCTTTGCGCCAAAAGGAGAATATCTCCCCGGATTTTGCCAGGGCACGAAGCGAAGCCGAAAAGCACCTCGAAGACCTGCATCGCATCCGCCAGGAGCGCATGGCAGGTCTAAATCGGCTGGAGACTGCTCGCACCGGCCCGGTGCGTCACATTGCAACCGCTCTTGTGGTTCCACTCGCCCATTCGATGGGAGATGGATCAGAGGTGAAGGTGGATTGGGCCTTGGACGACCTGGAGCCGGAGTTGAAGCGCAAGATCGAGCTGGCTGCCGAGGATGTGGTGATCGCCTACGAGAAGTCACGCGGCTGGGAATGCGAGCGGGTCGGCCACCTGAAGATCGGCTTCGACATCCGCAGCTACGGCCCCGCCGATCCGCAGACCGGCTACCGTGATCCGGTGAGGGGCATCCGCAGGATAGAGGTCAAGGGGCGGAAGAAGGGCGCGACGATCCAGCTCACGGTAAACGAATGGTATCGCGCCGTGCAGCTCGGTGACAGCTACTGGCTCTACGTGGTCTGGAATCCTCTGAACAACCCAAATCCGACGCCGCTCTGTATCCAGAATCCAGCCAAGCATCTCGACCACGCCAAAAAGGAGGTCGTGGCCGCGCGCTATTTCAACATTCCCGCCGACGCCATCGAGCAGGCGGCAATCAAGCAGACCTGCAAATGAACGCTTACGAACGCCAACATGATTACAAAAGTCAAACTTGAGTTTTTTAAGCGATTCCCGAACGCGACCTTCGAGGTCGGCGATGATGTTGTCCTGGCGGGGCCGAACAATTCCGGCAAGACGACATTGTTGCAGGCCGTCGCAGTGTGGAATTTGGCGATGCAGCGATGGCTGGCTGAACACGCCGAATCATCCAAAGCCAAACAGCGGACAGGCATTCCCATTTCCCGGAATGACTTCACGGCTGTCCCCTTGCGCGAGATGAACCTGCTGTGGTTCGACCGCGACACAGCTTACAGCGAAGGAGAGAAGGAAGGAATAAAAGCCGGGCAGCCAAAACTAGTGGCCATCACCCTTTACGGGCGGGATTCCGAAGGCAAGGAGTGGAGCCTGACAGTCACGCTCCGCTACGCCAACAAGGAGCAAATCTACGTAAAACTCGCAGACGACCAGGGCAAACCATTGACCGAAATCCCTGCCGGAGCGAAGGACATCAAGATTGTGCACGTTCCACCCTTCTCCGGCATTGGCGCTGAGGAGACCGGGCTTCAGCTTGGCTACCAAAACCGCTTGGTCGGGCAAGGAAAGCCCGGTGACATATTGCGGAATCTGATGCTGGAGGTTTACCGAGCGGACAAGGAGAAAAATACCGGGCTGTGGAAGATGCTCGTGAATGATGTCGAGGGGCTGTTTGGCTATCGTCTGAAGGAGCCTCAGTATAGCGAGTCAACCGATCCGTTCATACGCGTCGAATACACACACGACCATTCAAGAACTGCGTTTGATGTTGCCTCGGCTGGTAGCGGGTTCCATCAAGTGTTAACGCTTCTCGGATTTTTCTATGCCCGCCCTGCGTCCGTGCTGCTTCTGGATGAACCCGACGCTCACCTGCATGTGATTTTGCAGCGTCAGGTTTACGACCTGCTCCGTTCCGTTGCCCGCCGACGGGGGTGCCAGCTTCTCGTTTCGACTCACTCGGAGATCATCCTGGAGGATACAGACGCTGAACAGATTTTGTCCTTCTATGGCGAACCCCATCGCTTGGCGATTGATACCCAGAAGGACCAGGTGCGCGAAGCCCTCAAGCGGCTTTCTTCGCTGGACATTCTGGCCGCTGAGAATCGTCGTAATATCCTTTACGTGGAAGACGAATCGGACTTCAAGATTCTGGCGGCTCTGGCCCGTGTTTGCGCTCACGAGTTCTGCAAGTTTGCCGACCAACCATTCTTCAATGCGATTCACGGGCGGAATGTGAGCGAAGCCAGAGCGCACTTCTTTGGCCTGAAGGCGATCAATCCAAACGTGAAGGGCGTCTTGCTGCTCGACGGTGACAATCGCAATCTTCCTGACCGGGAAGTCGGCGCCGACGGCTTGCTCGTGCTTCGGTGGAAGCGTTACGAGATTGAGAATTATCTCCTTCACCCGGAAGCCCTTCTGCGGTTCGTGGAAGGCCCTGATCTCGACCTGCTCTCGCGGGCCAGAAGGAAAGGCGGCGAGGACTATCTGAAGGCTAATTTCCCTCCGCTGGCCCTCGCGCAGCCCTTGGATGACAGCGATTACCTCGTGGAAATTCCGGCGAGCAAGTCAGTGTTACCTGCTTTTCTGGAGCAGGCCCAGACACATCTCTCAAAGAAGGACTACTACCAAATCGCCGCCCAGATGAAACCGGGGGAAGTCCACCCCGAGGTTATCGCCAAGTTGAACCAGATGGCACCAATTTTGAACGAAGGATTCCAATGACCGACCACCAACGCCTCATCCACGATTACCGAAACATTCGCGTCCATTGGCGTGCATTCGCGGTTAAAACAATATGAACACCCACGACAAACGCCTCATCGAAGACTACCTGCCCATCGAGGCCATCAGTGAAGAAGCCTCGCGAGAGAAGTCTGTCCGTAAAGGGCATATCTCCACGCTCCACCTCTGGTGGGCGCGGCGACCGCTGGTCGCCTGCCGGGCGGCGGTGTATGGCGCCTTGGTTCCGGCTTCCCAGTTCGTGCCCAACGGCGGCACGGACGCGCAAAAGAAATCCCTGGGTCGGGCCAACGCCGCCAAGTTTGTGAAGTCGCTCTGCCAGTATCCCGGATCGCCGAGCACCATCAAAGAAGCGCAGGAGCACATCCTCAAAGCCCACGCCGAGCGCCTGACCAAAGAACTGGCGGACGCCAAGACGACCGGTACCCGTCCGGTCTGGGCGCAGGAGTTTAAGTTCACGGGGGAGTGCGTGACCGTGGAAGATATTCAGGCTGGCCGCGCACCGCGTCCTCGCGTTTTGGACATGTTCGCGGGCGGTGGGGCCATTCCGCTTGAAGCCCTGCGGCTGGGTTGTGAAGCCTATGCCCTCGATCTCAATCCGGTCGCGCACATTATCCAGCTTTGCACCTTGGTTTACCCGCAGAAGTTCGGGAAGCCCGATCCGAATGTGCGCGGCATGACCGGCCCGAAAAATGCCAAGGGCGAGACGACCTGGGGCGGTTTGGCGGAGGAAGTGCGCTACTGGGGTAACTGGGTGCTGGAGAAGGTGAAAGCGGAGATTGGGGATTTGTATCCCCTAATCCCCGACCCGGAGTTTCGACCGCGAATTGACGCCAAGGGCCGCGAATGCTTCAGAGAACCCCAGAAAACGATGGTCTATGCTGCCGATGCTCCACAGACACTCGGCTCAAATCTGAAATCGGAAACCCCAAATCCCCAATCAAGGCCAGGCTACCTGACACCCGTGGCATACCTCTGGACCCGCACGGTCAAGTGCAAGAATCCGACGTGCGGAGCAACGGTGCCGCTGGTGAAACAGACGTGGCTCTGCAAAAAGGAAGGGCGATACGTCGCCCTCAGGATGGTGGCAGACGCGCGAAGTCAACCGCGAATGAACGCTAATGAACGCGAATCCGCTGCTGATATTCGCGTCAATTCGCGTACATTGGCGGTTAAACAAGTACGCTTCGAGGTCGTGGAGGCGCCGACGGAAAAGGGCCTTGGCTTCGATCCAGCCGGTTTCTCCAAGGGCGGCAACGCCACATGCCCCTTCTGCGGCACGGTGGCCGACAATGAGTACGTCAAGGCCGAAGGCTGCGCGGGACGGATTGGCCAACAACTCATGGCCATCGTCTGTACCCGACCCGGCAAACAGGGCAAAGTCTATCTGGCTGCTGACAGCCTGCCGGAAGATGTACCGAATGACGCCTTCATCCGGCAACGCATCCAAACCCTCTGCCAACAAACCGGACTGACAGTGCCGAGCGAGCCGATAACGACTGACGCGAAAAATAGTTGCTGGACACACCTTTACGGGCTCGGAACCTTCGGCGACCTGTTCACGCCCCGGCAGATGCTCTGCCTGCTCACCTTCGCCGCCGCTGTGAGGGAGTTCATAGGACGGGCTGCCAGCCTGTCGCTCGACCAAGAGCGGGCCAAGGCAGTGGCAACGTTGCTTGCCTGCGCTCTCGACAAGGTTATCGATTGTAACAACTCCTTGTGCGCGTGGGAACCTGTAGCGCAATGTGCCCGCCATCTTTTTGGCCGACAAGCCATACCGATGGTATGGGATTTCGGGGAATCGGTGGCGTTCGCTGGCAGCGCAGGAGATTGGAATGAACATCTCGGGCGTGTTCTCGATTCGATCGGACTTACCACAGGGTCCGGGATCCCCGCAACCGTTTGCCGCGGTTCAGCCACCGCACTGCCGTGGCCGGATGCAATGTTTGATGCCGTCATCACCGACCCGCCCTACTACGACAATGTGCCCTACGCCGACATCTCGGATTTCTTCTATGTCTGGCTCAAGCGAACAATCGGGCATCTTTACCCGGAGCATTTCGCCACTGTCGCCACGCCCAAGAAGAGCGAGGCGGTAGCCGATGCCACCCGGCACGGCGGCTCGAAGGAGAAGGCCCGCCGCGCCTACGAGGAGATGATGGCGAAAGCGTTCCGCGAGGCGCACCGGGTGTTAAAGCCCGACGGCCAGATGACGGTGGTCTATGCCCACAAAACCACGCTCGGCTGGTCCACGCTGGTGGATGCACTGCGCCAGGCCGGGTTCACCGTCACCGAGTCCTGGCCACTCGACACGGAAATGAAAGCGCGGCTGCGCGGAATGGATTCCGCCGCCTTGGCCTCGAGCATCTTTCTGGTGGCCCGCAAGCGGGATGGGGCGGAACCGGCCAACTACGAGGAGGCGGTCAAACCGGAGTTGGAGCAGATCGTGCGGGAGCGCGTGGAGACGCTGTGGGACCAAGGGATTTCCGGTGCGGATTTGGTGATTGCGTGTGTCGGGGCGGGGCTGCGGGCGTTCACACGCTTCGCCAGTGTCGAGTACGCCAACGGCGAGGAAGTGCCTGCTGAACGGTTTTTGACAGAGGTCGAGACGGCTGTTCTGGAAACCATTTTGGAGCGTTTGTCAAAGCAGGTAGCCGCGAATGGACGAGAATCCACGCGAATGAATGGAGAGAAGAGCGGCAGTTCAAAAATTGGCGTCCATTCGCGTTCATTAGCGGTTTCTTCGCTGTCCGGGCTGGACGCTGCCACGCGGTTTTACATCCTCTGGCGCTACACCTACGGTACGGCAGAATTGGACGCTGGAGAGGCCATAATTTTCTCCAATGGCACGCATGTTGAACTGGATGGCCCTCATGGCTTGGCTACTGGCGCGGACGCTTTGGTGGAGAAAAAGAAGGGCAAGTATCGGCTGCGCGACTTCTCCGAGCGTGGCGAGAATGAGGATTTGGGAATGCCCAGCAATGACGGCCAGGCGGCACCGCTGGTTGATGCCTTGCACCGGACACTCTGGTTGATGGAAAAGCGCCCGACCCAGTTGGCGGAGTTTTTGCAAAAGTCGCAGGTCAACCGCGAGCAACTCCGGCTCGTGGCCCAAGCTCTGGCCGGTCCAGCTCTAAAAGGCGGCGAACTGGGTGACGTGTCCCCCACTGCCGAGCTGGCCGCGTTGGGCAAGCTGCTGGCCAACTGGCAGAGCGTGGTCGAAGACGCCGCGCTGACTGCGGCGGAGAAAGAGGAGCGCAAGACCGGCCAGCAGCCACTTAAACTTTGAAAGGTAACCAACAATGAGCATAACCACACTGAAACCCTGGGTCGAATCCGTAACCCTGCATCCCGATGTCCTGGCGGAGAATTTCTCCGAGGACATCTTCGCGCTCGACCTCGGCCCTCTAAGCGATGATAACCCGCAGGTGCCAGCGGTCTATCGTGACCCGGAGCATTTTTTCCGGTCGTCCTACCTGACCAACGGGCTGCGGTCGTTGCTCCAGGATGTGCTGTCGCGCCTCGAAGGCGGCGCGGGCAATCGCGTGCTGAAACTCATCACTCCCTTTGGCGGCGGCAAATCGCACACCATGGCGGCGCTCTACCATGCGGCAAGGAATCGGAAAGCCCTGGACGTCATCCCCGAAGGCAAGCCGCTGCCCAGACCCGGCAAGGTGAACACTGCCGTTTTCGACGGGCAGTTCTTCAGCCCAGCCAGCGGGAAAGACATGCCGGGTGGCAAGGGCAAGGTCAACACCCTCTGGGGCTGGGTCGCCTGGTCGTTGGGCGGCGACGCGGGCTACGAGATAATGCGCCAGGCCGACGAAGCCAGGGTTGCCCCCGGCGGCGATGACATCATCAAGCTCTTGGGTAACGAGGCCAACCTCATCCTCTTGGATGAGGTGCTGGAATACCTGATCAGCGCCGGTGGCATCAAAGTCCTCGACACCACCCTTCGCGACGAAACCCTCAGCTTCATCAAGCGCCTGACCGTGGCGGTGAGCAACACCCCGAGGAGCGTGCTGGTGTTCTCGCTTCAGTCCAGCAAGCGAGAGTCGCTGGAATATATCAACCTGCTCCAGACCCTGGATCACCTGGCCGCGCGCAAAGACCAACGCCGCGAACCGGTCGAAGGCAACGAAGTGCTGCGCGTCATCCAGCGCCGCTTGCTGGGCAAGATGCCGTCCGAGGCCGACTCCGCCCTCGCCGCAACTGCCTACCAGGAAGTGGTTACGGCCATGCGCCGGGCCTATGCCAAGTCCCCGGCGGAACAGCGGCAGGCCGAGGAGGAAGGCATCCAGTTGCGTGACCGCATCCGCGCCGCCTACCCGTTCCATCCCGCGTTGATTGATCTCATGCGCGAGCGCTGGGCAGCTATCCCGGATTTCCAGCGCACCCGTGGCGCGCTGCGGTTCCTGGCGGCCTGCCTGCGTTCCGCCCACCAGGCTGAGACCAGCCGGGCCGTCCTCGGTCCGGGAGATGTGCCCCTGCACGATCCCGCCGTCCGGCAGGCCTTCTTCAAGGAGGTCGGCCAGCAGGCCGATTTCCAGGCCGTCCTGGAGCACGATTTGATCGGCGCGAATGCCCGTGCCCGCCGCATTGATGAGCGCCGGGCCAAGGAATTCCCGGCCGAAGCCCAGAAGCGCCCGGCAAGCCGGATCGCCACGGCCATCTTGATGTATTCGTTCGGGGGCAAACGCCGCGAAGGGGCCACGGAGACGGAAATGCTGCCGCCCGGCATCAGCGAGGCGGAGCTATTGGCGGTGTGCGTGGGGCCTGACCTGGACACCACCACCGTCCTGGCCTGCCTCAAGGAACTGAAAGATCAGTGCCTCTACCTGCATTTCGACGGAGTTCGCTACTGCTTCAAGAAAGACCCAAACGTGACGCTCCTGATCGAACAGGAGGCCGATGCGGTTGGGCGTGATGAAGCCCAGACGCGGGATAAGATCAAAGAGATGCTGGAGGCCCGGCTCGCCGGGCACCGGGTGGAGATTTGGCCCACGAAGTCCGGTGAGATACCCGACAAAGAACCGGCCTTCTTGATCGCCTACCTGCCGTTGGAGTTCGGCGCGGAAACCAAGACCGAGCAGCAGAGAATTGCCAGGGAGTTGCTGGAGAAGTTCGGCGACAGGCCCCGGCAGTTTCGTAACGGCCTGGGCCTGGCGATCCCTGCCGGTGACCAGATCGAAATCCTGCGGCGGGAGGTGCGGTATCTCCTGGCCATCGAGCGCGTGAAGGACAAGGCCAGGCAGCACAACCTGACCGACGAGCAGAAAGCCCAGCTCCGCGAGCGCGAAGCAACCGAGAAAGCGTCGGCGGAGTCGGCCTTCCTCAAGCTTTACAACGAAGTCTGGCTGCCGAAGGTTGACGGCTCCGGCATCGCCATCGAACGCGTCGCCGTGGGAGGCAGGCCGCTACAGACCACACTGAACGAGAAGAAAGAAGCCCGGATACACGAGCGCGTGCTGGAGCTGTTGACCATCGTCCAGCCCCGCGTGTTCGACAGGCTGACGCCCACCAAGATCGTTTACCTGTTCAAGCTCGGTGACCTGCCTGCCGAAAACTCGGCGCAAGCAGGGGGAACGTCACCGACCATGGGCATGCGGACGGTTGAAATTGTAAATGGATTCTACTCGTTCCTGGGCTTCCCCCGACTCATCAACAGCGCGGTCATACGCCAGGCCATCGTCCGGGGCGTCAAAGAAGGCGTCTTCGGCTACACCACCGGCGCTGTGCCCACGCTGGGGCCGGATGGCAAATTCCAGGTCGCGCTGAACAAGGTGCGGTTTGAGACGGACATCGCCGAAGACGAGGTTGACCTGGAAGCGGGGTTCATCATGGTCCCGCAAGCGATCCCGCAGGCCGCGCCGGTCACACCGCCGACCGCTGGCGGGCAGCCGGGCCAGCCGCAGCAGCCTGGGCCGGGGCCTACGCCTGTGACGCCGGGAACCGGCACCGGGCCATCGGTGATCTCGGAGACACCAGCCGATGCCGGGCAGAAAGTGGTCGATCTGAAATTCACGGCTGATCGGAACGGCTTGTTCGCCGCCTGGAACGCCCTGGCCAATCTGGCGGACATGTCCGGCAAGATCACCGTCAACGTCCATGCCGAGTCCGAGCAGGGCTTCGACAAGAGCAAACTCCAGAACGGCGTCCTGGAGCCGCTGAAGGAGGCGGATTTGATACAGTAAGCGCACAAAACCTGAAGCCTGCCATCACATCGCGTGGAATGGCCGCACGTTACTCCCGGATGTTCGGAACCGTAATTTACCGTCAGCGTCGTCCTTGGCTGCCGCCCGCCAGCGATGCTGAGTTGGGCCGGTCTTGAGCTTGATGATTTCGTCCACGATGTATCTCCAGGTGCGCATGGTGATCTGAGGATCGTCGGCGCTCAGGTAGGCGCGGGCGATCTGCAGGTTCAACGGGGTCATGTAGGCGGCTTCGTTCATGGCGTGAAGGAGCCGTGTGGCCTCAGCCTTGTCCCTAGTCTTAAGGCTCTCGCTGTTGCCGGTCTCGTTGTTGAAGGCGTAGTAAACACCCCAACCGCGCCTGAAGAGCCGGTAACGGTTCTTCAACTGATTCATGGTTTTCGAGCATGACGCAGATAGGGGCGCCTGCGTGAGCGAGCAGTGGGCGAATACTGTCCGCGCCGGTGCAGAATTGTGGGCGAACTGCCTAAATCGTTGGAGAAACCGTTGAAGATTGCCAACCCCGCATTTCCAACCCGCTGGCATTTAAGCCGTTAAGGTTGGAGGCGAGGGTCGGAATCGAACCGACGAATGAGGCTTTTGCAGAGCCCTGCCTTACCACTTGGCTACCCCGCCTCTCAGTTGCTGACCAACTTAATCAACGAATTCCAACATTGCAAGTCGAATATCGGATTACCTGGCTTTAATTTTGAAAATACGCACGTCCCAAGGCCCAAATTTTTCCATAATCAGGCCGTTTTTAACCGGCAGCTTTCGCTCCGATTCAAAGACTTCGGCTTCAACGGCGTTTTTCAACTCTGAGCACTCAAATGTCGCTTCGCTTTCGATCCCCTCCATCTCCACCGCAAATATCCACCAAAAGCCATCATGTCGTTTGAGCATTGCTGCCACTCGCCCGCCAGAACGAACGCTGGTTTTTAGAGCTGCATTTTCATCGGGGCTGTTGAGCACAGGTGCCAGCCTCAGGATTTGGCGGTTTATTTGGGTGACGGCGTTACGCATCTCTGAATCCGCAAGCAAGCCGGCTTCAACAAACTTTGGCTTCCATTCATGCACAAAATAAATCAGGCCGCGGGAACCATGAACAAGCGACATCCAGACTTCGGCACGTACCTGGTGCGGCGTAGCCTTCCTTTCTGGATTCTGTATTCGTGTGCATTCGATGCAATTCCAAATCGGTCGTGGCGCGGCCCACTGCCTTAACCTTTCAACCCCACGAGCCACATACCAAAGTTTGCCTGCCACCTCAGGCGAGGAATGGGTCACAGGGTAGATATCAAATGAGGCAATATCACAACCTTTGACGTACTCTGGGTAATCCTCCGGATGCCGCCGCCGGACGCCGCGCCCAATCCAGTCATCCCATGCCACCCCCTGCCCCAAGTTCAACAAAATTGGGCGCGTTGAATCAATGGCCTTGATTTTGCGATAATCTTCAATGATTTTCGATGGCGGTATTGGAGGCCCATAGCCTTTGCCGGCACCAAGTGATTGTGCGTTGTCAGGCTCGTCTCCATGCATCCACCCGGTGATCGTGGGATCATCAAGATGCCGCCTTGCAACTTCATTCAAATGACAAATGACTTTTACGCCGGCTTTCTTCAAAGTTGCAAGCTGTTCTTCAGTCGGGCCATTCCATAACCCGACGTATATGTTGATCCCGGTTTCGCGATATTCAACCGCGCGGGATGGATTCTGTAGCCATACCGCAATGGGGAAAAAATCCGGGGTTGGCGGCGGGCCATTTTTCCATGCCGCATAGGGGCTTGGGATTGATTCGGCAGTATTGGCAAGATTGCAGACAACCATGCCGGCCGCAAAAATTACCGGGGCAAATTTCATGTTTGAATAATGGCCTGCTGCCAAAAACATTTCAAACCAAACAATTCCATCCAATGGAGCATGTCGTGAAATGCTTTTTGGCCAACCGCAAAATTTTAATCGCCATGGAATCATCGGTTTTGCTACAGTCCTTCAAAAACCAGATTTTGAGAAAAATCGCAAATGACTGCTTATGAAACGCCAAAACCAAATTAACCGCCGATATTTTTTGAAAACAACGGCCGCCACAGTCGTACTGGCGCCAACCATTGTGCCCTCTTCAATTTTGGGGGCAAATGGAAGCGTGTCACCCAGCAACCGCATTACAGTCGGCTGCATAGGCACCGGCCCGCAAGGGCAGGCAGTGATGGGGGGATTTCTTGCGCAAAAAGATGCCCAAGTCGTCGCAATTTGTGATGTCAAGCAAGACCAGCGCGAACAGGCCTGTCAGAATGTCAACCGCCATTACCAGAACCAAGATTGCAAGGTTTACGAAGATTTCCGCGAGTTGCTTGCCAGGCGCGACATTGACGCATGTCTTGTGGCCACGCCTGACCATTGGCATGTGCTGATAACGGTGGCCGCCATGAAAAGCGGCAAGGATGTTTACATGGAAAAGCCAATGGGCCATACACTTGCTGAGGATCAGACCCTGCGGGCGGCTGCCAGAAAGTACAACCGCATTTTCCAGTTTGGCACCCAGCAACGCTCAGATCGAAATTTCAGGATTGCATGCGAGCTGGCCCGCAATGAGCGTATCGGAAAGCTTAAAACGATTTGGGCATGGGCGCCTGGTAGTTCACCCGGTGGCTCAACCCGGCAGGTACCGCCTCCCCCGGGATTGAATTACGATTTCTGGCTGGGGCCAGCCCCATTCAAACCTTACACGGAAGATCGTTGCTCCCACGAGGGCAGGAAAAAAACATGGTGGTTTATTCGGGATTATGCTCTCGGTTTCATCAGCGGCTGGGGCATTCATCCCATGGATATCGCCGTCTGGGGCGCTGGGCCTCTCATTTCCGGGCCAATTGAAGTGGAAGGACAAGGGCATTATCCAACAGAAGGGGCATGTGACACCGCCACCACCTGGGAAATAACCTACCGTTTTGCCAGCGGCATAAACTTGATTTTCATCGGTGTTCCCAACGGCGGCAATTCCGGAAAGCCTACCGGGGAAACATGGGCACACGAAGCAGAGTTGCGACAAAAATTTGGATCTCTCCAACATCACGGCACGGCTTTTGAAGGTACCGACGGCTGGGTAATGGTGGACCGCGGGCGGCTTGCCACAGGGCCGGAAACCCTGGCTACAACCGGCACTCAAGACTTGAAAATTCCACTCAAACGCAGCTCCGGCCATGTGCGCGATTTTCTAGATTCAATCAAGGGCCGCCAGCCAACTGTGAGCAACATTGAGGAATCATTTGTATCAGACTGTCTCTGTCACATTGGCGACGCGGCGGCGCGGCTTGGACGCAAGCTTGTCTTTGATTTAAAAAGCGAAAAATTTTTACGCGACCGCGCAGCAGATGCATTGCTGGCCATGCGCCAGATGCGCAAACCGTGGCGACTTTAAGCTGGCGTCAGAAATCTGGTTTTAATAAAAACAAAAACACAAAACACTATGGCGAACATCAAAATTGGCGTGAACATGGAATTTGTCCGTCACGCGGACAAATCGTTTGAATGGGGAGTCGCAAAAGCAGCGGAGCTTGGCTACGAATACATTGAACCAATGGTCCATTGGGGACGGGAACTGCTGAGCGAAGCCGGCTATTTCCACAGCGTTTCAATGCTGGACGATCCGCTTCGGATTAAGCGGGCATGTGAAAAGTATAAAGTCAAACTGTCGGGCCTTTCAGCCCACTGTCCGTTAATCAAGCCCGAAATCAGCGTCGAGTACCTAAAACAGGCAATTCGTTTCGCTGCTGAATGCGGAGCGCCAGTGATCAACACCGACGAAGGCCCCAAACCGGAATGGACGACTGTTGAAGAAGATCATATATTGATGCGATACACCCTGATGGAGGCGGCAAAAGTAGCCGGCCCTCGCGGGATTTTGATCGGTTTGGAATGCCATCAACAGTATAGCAAAACGCCCGATGGTCTGGATCGAATTTATCGTTTGGTCAAGCATCCCGCCATCGGCATCAATTTTGATACCGGCAATAGTTACCTCGCAGGGCAAGACCCATACAAGTGGCTAAACAGGGTGGTTGGACGCCTGGTCCACTTGCATGCAAAGGACATATCCATTGAACATTCCCACGCCGAGCGCGGCAAAGTCACAGGAACACCAGTTGGCTGCGCCTGCGGCGATGGCGTGATTGATTGGGAACGCGTCATTCACATCTGCAAAAAGGCCAGACGCGATATTGTTTTTTCCGTTGAATGCGGCACCGTTGAACAAGCCGAGCGCTCGTTGCAGCATCTAAAGGCGTTGTTGAAAAAGTAGCGCCGAAGCGCCGCCTAATTGCGCATTTTACGAGTTGGCACTGAGGTTGAAATATTGGTGATAATTATCGCACCGCCAGTTGACTCCGTTCCGGGCGTGCGCGTTGGCCGTACCAGGGCAGCGGGGTTTGGTACGCCCCCAACTGTCCCCAAAGGCTGTCCCGGCGACGGCGGCTGCCCAGGCTGTGCGCCAGGGTAAACCACACCCGGAGTTTGAGCAACCGGCGAGCCAAGGGCACCCGGCACCGGCGGCTGTCCTGGAACCCCCGGCACAGGTGTGGCAGGCATTGGCGCGGCTGTCGGCGGCTTCACACCATCATCCTTGAAATTGAGGCTGACCTCCTGATTGTCATTCTTGATTTTTACGATACCCTCTTTTTCATCAATGCTCAGCACTTCCACCGTGCCTTCGCTGTCACCTTCTTTAAGAACTTTTGACACCGGCTGCTTGCCTTGCTCGCTGATTACCAAAACAGCGCGCTTGGAGGAAAGAATGTTCAAAATACCAGTCAATTTGACGGTCGTTTTTGGCGCAGGCGGCGCAGGTGGCGCAGGCGGTGGCGCCGGTTCGCGCAGTCCAAACACATTCCGGTTTGTAATCACAGAACCGCGGGGAAGTTTATCCTGCCCGTCTGACGGTTCAGCAGAGCTGGCCAACACCCAGCTTACTGCCGCCACAATTAACTGTGTCAGCCAAAATCGCATACCATTAAATTACTACGCAAGGTAATCAAAACCAAGCCTAAATCGCGCCGTTTCTCAGTCTAAACACCGGAAACTGCCCAAAGTTTCAGCAAATCCCGATTCCGTTTTGCAAGGCCACCCTGTCTGCTGCCTTGACAATCTATGGCCAGTCGGTGATACATAAACACATTATGAATGAAAGCAAAGCCGTTTCCAGATGGCTTTGGCGGGCGACCAAGCGCAGCGTTTTGTTGCTTCTGTTGTTTCTCGCGCCCGCAACCGGTCTGCTTATTGAAGGGCTGTTGATGGGCGCCGAGCAGTCAACCGGCCAATCAAACCCCGAATCAAAACAAAGCCCATCAGTCAAAGAAGTATTTGAAAAGGCAAATGGGCTTGGAGGAGGAAAATCCAGCGGATTGGAAGCAGCATGGCTGGCCAGCAGCAATGCCTGCGTTAATCCAAAGGATTTTCAAGCAAGGTATCTCCGGGCGTATTTGCTCAAACTGATAAAGTCCAGCGGCAAAGCGTCCAAAAAGGTCAACGCAGATTCATATACATTCAAAGAGCTGGCGGAAGAACTTCGCCAGAACAAGACCGCTGACCTCAATCCTGATATGTTGTACCAAATTTCCCTGTTTTTGGCAGAGCAAAAAGACCCTGCAGAGGCCGAAATATGCGAACTGGCCGCCCAAGCCGGCCATCCTCGGGCACAATGGCGGCTTGCACAATGCTTTCTTGAAGGCCGGCTCAAGCCAAAAGATGAATCCAAGGGCCGCGATTGGGCCTTGAAAGCGGCGACAGCAGGCGTTCCGGAAGCAGTTGAGTACTTTGGAAAACAAAAATAGCCGGTCAAGTCCAGTCCCTAATGATTCAAATCTATCACTATCCTGAACCCAACGTCATCTCGTGACGATTGTGCCGGCAATGGGTCAGCATAGCTGAAACGGAGTTTGGTTATGCCAATCAAGCCCGCTCCGCTTCTGTATGAGTAGCCACGTAATACATGGGCGCCGTCCGATGTTTTGCACCATTCCCATACGTTACCGGCCAAATCGTAAATCCCAAGCTGATTTGGCATGAAACTGGCCACTGGCGCCGGCCCGTTGTAGAAATCGAAGGTAACAGTGTCATCCAGATTAGCGGCAGCAGGCGCCGGCCGGAAGTCCAAGTCGATAATTCCGGCTGAATTTTCAAAACTTTTCTGCCCAGTCCCGCGAACAAATGCCATGTCCCATTCATCGGATGTTGGCAGGCGGTAACTCTGGTTGGTAATGAACCGGCCCAGCTCCCTGGCTGTCAACCATTCGCAATATTCAGATGCCAGCTTAACAGGAATATTAACAACAGGAAAATCACTAGAGTCCTTGCCAAAGGCATTTGTGGGGGCAAAAGACGCAAGCGACAAATTTTTCTCACGCACAAATGGCTCAAAATCTTTCACCCGCACTTCCCAAATACTCATCAAACATGAAGGCTTGACTGTGTTGCTTGCCGCAATAGGAACAAAAATCATTCCAAGGCTGTTTGTCCAACGGTCATCATGCCTGCTGGGGCCGGGGTAGAAAACCAGTTTCACGCTGATAGTATTGGTTTGTTGGGGCCTAAGCTCATCCCCCTTGATAGTGATATCCGTCATTTTGTAGCTAGGTTTTACCAATGTTAACAAAACCCGTTCGCTGCGGCTGAAGTGATCCAACGTCACTGGCGTGGTCAACTGGCCATATACACTTATCAGCCTTGCCCCGGGTGGGTCGGTTTCAATGCGAACATGGGCGTAATCCATGAAAAAGTTTGTCATCAAATTGTTGCTCAGGCTCAGAGAGAATTTATCTATCAACTCTTTTTCTGTGTTTGCCCGGCCCATAAGCGCCATCCAATTCCGCCGGACCTTGTTGGTAAACCAAACTGTATATTGACCGGCTGGTAGGTTGGAAAAAACAGCGGGGGTAACTCCACGGTAACTGGTGAGTTTATATCTTGAGCTTTCCGGTTTCGTCAACCGCAGCTCAAATGGGATTTTGGCAGGCGTCGAATTAAGCCGCAGCTCGCACTCAATCGGCATCAGTTTGATTGAAGGCAAGTGCATCTCCCTGCCATCAATAACGAAATTGGTCTCCAACGAAACATGGCCGGGTGCTGAAAAAACAGCGCTGTAAGTCCCCTCAACCAGGTTAGTCGGCTTTTCAAGCAATTCGGTCAAAATAATGGGAAAATCCTGCAATCTTTCTTTTTTCTCAACAAAGTTTGTCGGCCCATTCAGCACGAGCTTGATGTCTTCGGGCTGGAAGCCGCGGGTTACAGACAACTGGGTGTACAGACGCCACAAGATAATGCTAACTTTCTCAACTTGATTGTTCTTAATTTGAAATATATGTTTAAACTCTTTATATCGCGGAGCAGTGGCAATAAGAGAATACTCCCCAGCAGGCATGGAATTGAGCCGGATAACTTTGCCAGGCGGGTCATCCTCTGCATGTAAAATTCGCTCTTCACCACCCGGTGTTTTCAAAATTATTTTAGCGTTTTCCGGAAAATAGCTCACCTCAAGACTGCCCATTGGCATATCCATCTTTATCAACCCCAAGTTCGTCATCAATCCTGGCAACACGCTAAATGCCTGTGTGAGCGGAGCATATGGTGACGAGGTGATTATAAGTTGATAAGGCCCTGTAAACAGAACATTTGTAACTCCCGATTCAATCTTGGTGTCGGGAGAACCAACGGGGCCACCTTTTTTACCCACGTAGTGAACCAAACCAGTTACCGGCTTCTCAAATTGTACAGTCATCCAACCAGTTTCCCTTTGCAAATTTGTGGCGATGTTTTCCTTCATGCCGGCACGCACACGTGATAATACTTTAGCCGTGCCAAAGCCAGGCTTGCTAAATTCCACGGTATATTGTCCCACTGGCAGGGAAAGGACCAAAGGCATTGTCCCAAGGTTGCCGTTGGTGATCTGCTGCTGTCGCTCATTCGTGACAGTGTAATCAACCGGCGGCGGGCCGGCAACAAGCTCAAGGATGCCTTCTTGCCTTATCCATTCAGTTTTGGGTAAAAAATTGGTTTTCCGGGGAGAAATTACTACATTGAAATATGGTTTCGAGCAGCAATCAACAATTTGCAATTCCACTGTGTAAATGCCTGGATTCAAACTCAATGAAAGATCCGGTGGCACCCGGTTGGTAAAAATTTGCCTGCCAGTGGAATCGGTTATCAAACATTCGGCATTCTTGTCATCTTCCGCAAAAACCAGCCAGCCACGGCTGGCTTTCAAATCTTTGACATCCAAAGTGATTTCCTGCCCGCGGTTGCTTAATACAGCAAACTGCGTCACCGGTTCCCAGCGCTCAGACTTTATTATCAGCTCATATTTGCCTGTTGGAAATTCAATTCTTTCCAATTCCGCTGCCGAAACTTCAGATGGCAAGGGAGGATCTCCTTCTACGTCAGACACCCGGCGCTGGATGCCAACTTTCAAGTCCGGGTATTGCGCTGCCTCAGCGATGCGAATCCTCCCAGTCATCCTTTTTAATGCGATCGCAGAAGGAGAAACAGGATTTGTTACTCCGGGAAAAATTTCAACTTCCAGCAAATTAGTTTCAAAACCAGTTGCCCATATCTGCAATTGGCATTTGCCAGGCTTCAATAGTCCAAGAATCAACTCTGGGGTGTTGCTTTTTGGGATGAAATTGGTCCGATCCGGGCAGACGAGCCGGCAAAAATATTCAACAGGCCGCCCTTGATAGCTTGCAACCTCAAGCCGCAGACCGCCGGGACGCGAAATCAAGGTTGTAATAGCGTGGAAGTTTCGGCCCTCCTTCACCACAACGTCAGCCTCATAAGGAGCAAAACCCGTTGACCTGATTTCAAGCCGATACTTCCCTGTTGGCAATTGAAGCCGGCTTACTTCTGAGAGTGTGCTATGGCGCTTGAAAAACTCTGCAGACTCAACAAATGGAACAGGACCTTCCAAAGCAATCTGCGCATTGGCATCCAAAACGCCGGTTAATTCCAACGTCCCTTTTCTGCGACTCAACCTAAAAGGCTCCATAACCGCCAGACCGCCAGCGGAAACATGGGCGGTTTGGACCGGCGGTTCTGTCCGGAAACCCTCAGCATCAACCGACACCCGGTAATCCCCTGCATCCAGTTGAGAAAACCGCACCGATTCCGTCTGGCTGTTTTTGGTATTTGTGCCATTTATTCCGGAGCATGTTGCCCGCCACAGTGGAATAAATGCTGTGTCAGTCTGGACACTTATCTGCAAACTACCCGGCTTCCCAACCGGCGGAGCTCCACCCAAATCAAGAACGGTTTCTGTCGGCGACAAAGAAAAGTTTGTAGAAAAAACTGTAAAATTATCAGAAAGCGCCAACCTGTACTCGCCTGTAGGCAAGTCAGGTATCACCCAAATGCTTTCTGTCTGCCTTTGGTAAATTTTCGAAAATTCAGTCTCTTCCAACACCGGGCTGGAGAGCATGGAAAGTGATAAAATCTGCTGTTCAGGCTTGAAACCAGCGATTCGCAACTGCCCGCGCAACCTTTTCAACACAACAGGCTGTGGGAGCGTATTTGTGGCGTGTGGAGCTATGGACACGTCCAATTGGTTGGTTGTAAATCCCGGCGCCCAAACTTCAATCGAGTAAAAGCCGGGCAAGAGGCTTTCAAAAAGTACGGCTGACTGAAACGTGCGGCGCAAAGCCGGTTTCTCAGGCCCGTTCAGTTGGATATGGTACTCGGCGCGCCCCTGTGGATAATCATTGGAGAGCACAATCCGCAATCCCCCGCGATTTGGTTGCAGTGCCACAACAACATCAAGTTGTTTATGAGGCTCATAAAAAACATTGGTTTGATATGTTTCAAAACCATCCTTTCGCACATTTATCCAGAAAACCCCCGCTTGTTTTCTGCGAATCGTCACCTTGCCGGATGTGGAAATCTTTGAATAAAGCGGTTCACTTTCAGAAGGCCCTTCAATCACTGTAACCCATGCCGGAGCGGGAGAAACCTCAATTTTTAGAAGGCCCGACTGTCTCTGTCCAAGAAGCCATCCGACAGCCGCTGCTGCCAAAAAGACGACCACCACGATTAGGACAACGACAACTGTCCGACCGTGTCTTCCCTTTTTACCCCCGGGAAGCGCACCGGCAATACGCTGTATTTTTCCCGGCATGGCAACGTGCGTTCTTTTCAACCTAATACCACCATGCTTATCTTGAATAGCTAACGGAAATTGCCGGTAAGTGCAAATACAAAAAATCTGAAGCCGCTCGTACTAGGCCATTAAATAGTCCAAGTTGCCGGGATTGTCCTCATTTTTAGGCTCAAGGAGAGCCGGGTTTTATCACCGCCACAACCATCTTATCAACATCGAGATATTTGTTGGCTGCTGCCCTGATATCCCCAGCAGTCACTGCTTCAATCCGGGCGTCCTCCGCGTCACTGAAGCTGTAGCCAAGGCCATAAAGCTCGTCCAGGGCAGCCATCAACGCACAATGCCCCAAATCTTGGCGCGAAATCTTCTTCTGTCCCAATATTTTGGCCTTTGCACGATCCAACTCATCCGCGTCCACGCCTTTTTGGCGCAAGAGGCGTATTTCCTCTATGAATTCACGCTGGCATCGGCCAAGCTTGGACGGTGTGGTCCCAGCGTAAAAACTGAAATAGCCCGGCGCCAACCCAAGGAGAAGTTGCGCCCCAACATAATAAGCCAGCCCGAGTTTTTCCCGAATGCGCATGTATAGGCGCGACCCCATGTCATTACACACCTCTTGAAGCAACTCCATCGCAAAGCGATCCGACTCGTAGATCGTTGTGCCTGGGAACCCAATGCAAATTACTCCCTGTTTTTTATCGCGGGTTTCCTCCAAGCGGACCTGTTTTCGCAACTCAAAAGCCTTTGGCAACGGCGGTATTTCGGGTTTGTTTTTCCAGTTCAAAAACACCTTTTCGACCGTGGCACGCACATTCTCTGCCTGTACATCTCCGTAAATTGCCAGCACACAATTGGACGGCCCGGCCAACTGTTGGTAGATTTTTCGCAGAATCTCCGGCGTAAGCCCGCGCAACGATTCCTCCGTCCCAAGCGGGTCCAACCCATAGCCTTCAGTTCCAAACAATCCCTTGCGAAGCATTCTGAATGCACTTTCAAGCAACTGGTCACGCTGATCCTTCAAGGCGGCCAACTGAACTTCCCTCTCCCGCTCAAAAGCAGTTTCCGGAAAAACCGGATTCAACAATACATCCGCAAGCAAATCCAAGCCGGCCTCGAAATCGCCACTCATGACTTCTGCGGTGACGCCAATTGAGTTATTCGCGCTGTATGTGTCAAGACTGCCGCCCAAAGATTCGATTTCGCGGGCAATTTGCTCTGCGGAACGCGAACGTGTGCCTTTGTGCAACAGATGAGCAGCCAGCAGCGTGGCACCGTTGGTTTGCGGGGTTTCAACCAGCACACCGCCACGCATAACCGCACGGTATTCGATAAACGGCAACCTGTGATCCTCCTTTACCAATAATCGCAGGCCATTGGGTAAAATCCATTTATGCACTGGCTTGGCGACCGTCGTGGAATACGATGAGCGCCTGCCCGTCTTCAATCCACGCGGAACAAGCGCGTAAGTCACGCTGTTTTCAGGGCGCAGATACTGCCGGGCCACTCGCTGCAAATCCGCTGGAGTGACTTTTTCAGCCGCTGCAAGATAACGCCTTGAGAAATTCAGGTCTCCAGTCGTCAGAAAGCATCCGCCCAAATCCCGCGCCTGCCCTTGCATTGTTTTGCGCGCGGAAAGGAAGGCTGCCTTGAACTGTTTGGCAGCCTTGCGAACTTCCTCTTCAGTTATGCCATCAGACAACACACGTTCGATTTCCGCCTGCATCGCATCACGCGCACCCCGGAATTTTCCCGGCTCGACAAGCGCAGTCAAACCCATCATTCCGCAGTGAGTGCCGCTGTATGTCCACGCCTCGACGCTCGCAGCCCAGCCTGACTCGCGCACCCGCTGATAAAGTCGTGAGCTGCGCCCGTAGCCCAGTACTGTCGAAAGCACATCCAGGGCAGGCACGTCCGCATGCCGGACATCAGGAATATGCCAGGCACAATGGTACTGAACCAATTCCACTGAATCCTCCTCAATAACCTCGCGCGGCGCAACCTGCGGCGGTTCAGGTGGCAGATAAACAGGTGCCAGGGGTCGCGCCCGGCTTTTTTCAAAGGCCTTTCGCAACTGTTCCTCCACAGCCCCAGCTTCAAAATCGCCAGCCACCACGAAAAACAAGTTATTCGGCGCATACTGGCTTCGGTAATACTCAACAATGTCACGCCGTTTGAGCGTGTTAAAAATATCGGGGTACCCGATCACGGTGAATCGGTAAGGGCTGCATGTATAGGCAACCTCCCAAAGCCGCCGACCGGCGCGTGCAGCCGGGTCATCATGTTGCATGTCCATCTCACGCCGGATTACATCCATCTCGCGCGCCAACTCGTCTTCCGGCAAAGTGGCGTGCTGCAAAATGTCGCTTAAAATGTCCAGGGCAATCGCGACGCCTGTGTTGGGCGCCTCCACGTGATAAACAGTGCGGTCAAAACTGGTGTACGCATTGATATAACCGCCGGCAGCCTGCACTTCCTGTTCAATCTGCCCGGCTTTGCGGCGACGCGTGCCCTTGAAAAGCATGTGCTCCAGCAAATGCGAAAGCCCTGCGCCCAGCCACTTGCCCTCGTGTATGCTTCCAGCCTTGCACCAGCCCTGGACTGAAACCACCGGCGCGCTGTGGTCTTCTTTCAGCACAATCACCAAACCGCTTGGCAATACAACTGTCTGCGCTTCGCCGGCATTACCAGCCGGCGTTTCTGCGTTTTTTGAATCGGGTTTTCCATCCATATCAGTTGGATTTCGGTGATGTGCGGCCTTTGGATACCGGTCTGAACGGCTTCTGAAACGCCTCAATAAAGTCGTACCCTCCCTTGAAATCATCGCGGCTGTCGCTCTCAGTTTTGGCCAGAACGCCTTCGTCCACCAAATTGAACACAATTTCGCCAAAATCTTCGCAACGCCGAATTCCCCACTCCTCAAAAACCAGGAGCGTCAACGGCCCAAACTTCTTGAGCGCATAATCGCGTATGCCCTCCAGCAATTCCTGTCCAGTTACATGCGCCTGGGCGCCCTGCCGGTTCTTGCGCAACATTTTATGGGTATGCTCCAATGCATCCCGCACAAAGGCATAAGCCTCGCGGGGATAGCGGTTGTCCCGCTGTAAAATACTTTCAATTTCTTCATCAAAGTTCTTCATTTCCATAGGCAAACCGACTGCTTATTTCCGCCGTAGCATCGTCACCCGCCCTCGGCCGCCACGCAAAGACCAGACACAAATTTTTTCATGGACTGTAATTTGCACCCGGCGGCGGTTTTTGCAATTGCGGATGCGCCTGCCGCCATGCTTTTACGGCCCAGCCGAGCAGTAATAAAAGCACAAGGGCACATAACGCCTTTTGCTGCTGGTCAGTTAAAAATTTCATTCTGCCAGAATATTCACCATCCTGCGCGGCACAATGATTATTTTCTTCACAGCTTTCCCTGACAAAAACGGTTGGGCCGTATCGCATTTCAGCGCCTCGGCTTCCACCAGTTTCTGTGGAGCACCCGCAGGAACACGAATCCGCCCGCGCAACTTTCCGTTAACCTGAACTGGTATTTCAATGCTTTGTTCAGCAAGCAAAGCCGGATCGTGCGCCGGCCATGGATAATAGGCCAGATTCGGCGCCGACTGCCCGGGAAACTTCAATGCATGCAGCCGCGCCCAAAGTTCCTCGGCCAGATGCGGCGCAAACGGATGCAGCAGTAATACAAAATCCCGCATTACCGCCCATGGGCGCACCTGCCACGTCATGGCTTCATTTACGAAAATCATCATCGCCGAAATGGCGGTGTTAAACCGCAGCGCATCCAAATCCTCTGTTACCTTTTTAATGCAGGCATGCAGTGCCTTCTGCTGCGCTGCAGTTGGAGCGACATCCTGAATCGCTGTGGATAAGCGGATTTCTTCAAACCATTTGCGCTCGTTTTCAGGCTCAGCAGTCGCATTCTGCTCAAATTCAGTCTCACTTTGCTCGTCCACCCACAAGCGCCATACGCGGCCCAAGAACCGGTAAACCCCTTCCAATCCCTTGGTGCTCCACGGTTTGGAATCCGACAGCGGCCCCATGAACATTTCATACAGTCTGAAAGCATCCGCGCCATACTGCCGGACAACTTCATCTGGATTTATCACGTTGCCGCGGGATTTGGACATCTTCTGGCCGTCTTCGCCCAAAATCATACCTTGGTTGACGAGCCGCATAAACGGCTCAGGCGTGCTCACAAAACCCAAATCAAAAAGCACCTTGTGCCAAAATCGAGCATACAACAGATGCAAAACTGCGTGCTCCGCTCCGCCAACATACAGATCAACCGGCATCCAGTACTTTTCAGGCGCCACCCCTACAAATGCTTCCCGGTTGTGCGCATCAAGATAGCGCAAGTAATACCAACACGAACCCGCCCATTGCGGCATGGTATTTGTCTCGCGTTTTCCAGGGCCTCCGCATTTGGGACATTTGCACTGTACCCAATCCTTTGCCTTGGACAATGGCGGCTCGGCACTGCCGGTTGGTGTATAGTCCTTAACTTCCGGCAGTCTCAATGGCAGTTCCTCCTCCGGAATGGCAACCGTGCCGCATTTCTCACAGTGAACAATTGGAATTGGCTCGCCCCAATAACGCTGCCGGCTGAACAACCAATCCCGCAACTTGTAATTAACAGTAGCCTTTCCCTTTCCTTGCTGTTCGAGCCATGCCGTAATTTTCTTCTTCGCCTCGGGAGTTGGCAATCCTGTGATAAGCCCTGAATTGACACTTATCCCATCGTCAACAAACCCAATGGAATCACGCCCTTCCGGCGCCTGCACAACCACCCGTATGGGCAAATTGAACTTCCTGGCAAATTCAAGGTCACGCGTGTCATGCGCAGGCACAGCCATGATTGCTCCAGTTCCATATCCCATCAGCACATAATCGGCCACCCATATTGGAATCCGTTCTTGATTTACCGGGTTTATTGCATGGCCGCCGGTGAAAACACCGGTCTTTTCCTTCTCCAAAGCCGCCCTTTCAAGCTCGCTTTTGCGGCGTGCCTCAGCTTGGTAAGCCTCAACCGCGGCATGCTGCTCGCTTGTCGTAATTGCGCCAACCAATGGATGCTCCGGCGCCAACACCATGTAAGTTGCCCCAAACAACGTATCGGGCCGGGTGGTGAACACGCGAAGCTTTTGACCAGCCGCCGGCCCATCGGCAATCTCAAAATCAACTTCCGCCCCCTCACTGCGCCCAATCCAGTTTCGTTGCTGTTCCTTTATGCTTTCCGGCCAGTCAACCAAGTCCAAATCCCGAAGCAGCCGCTCTGCATAAGCAGTTATCCGCAAATTCCACTGCCTCAAAGGCCGGCGGTAAACTTCCTTGTGGCCTTTACGGTCGCATGTCCCGTCACTGTTCACCTCTTCATTGGCAAGCACAGCCTTGCAGCCGTCGCACCACCACACCGGCACCTCCGATTCATAGGCCAGCCCCTTCTTGAACAGTTGCAGAAATATCCACTGCGTCCATCGGTAATACTCAGGGTCGGTGGTGTTCACCTCACGTGTCCAATCATAGGAAAACCCCAGCATCTTAATCTGCCGCGTGAACACGTTGATATTACGGCTGGTGGTCTCGGCTGGATGCGTTCCTGTGTCTATCGCATACTGCTCCGCCGGCAGACCAAATGCATCCCATCCCATGGGATGCAACACGTGCCGTCCCCTGGCTCGCTGGTAGCGCGCAAGAATATCGGTCGCCGTGTAGCCCTCCGGATGCCCCACATGCAATCCGGCTCCGGATGGGTACGGGAACATGTCCAAAATGTAGTACTTGGGCGGCAATTGCCCGGTCTGCAATGTTGCGCGGTGTCTTACCGCAAATGGATGCCCCGGAGGAATTGCCTCTCCAGGATTCCATGCGCGGAAAACCTGCTCCCGCTCCCAATGTTCCTGCCATTTCGGCTCGATTATATGAAACGGATACTGTCGGCGTCCTGCCATAAGAGGCCGAATAATGAGCAATTCTTCCTTCTGGCGCAAGGGAGTAAAAACAACCACTCCCAAGTCCAGCCGATCAAAGCATCTGCCCGAAGTGATAACTCCAGGGTTTCATGACAGGATATCCTCTGAACCGGGCGCAACGGCAAAAACAATCAATGGAATTAGTTGGACAAAAACGAACATGATATTGTAATCAATGGCCACGTTTTGCATGAAATCAGTCTTCTGTTTGCATACATGGGTTGCATTTGTTGCCTGTTGTGGCTTCGCATTGTCAGTGGATGCGCAATCTGACGCGCAGCCATCGTCGAAGCCCATTCAGACCGGCAAGGGCCATCCTTTTGCCTGCACGGATTATGCCGCAGGCAAAGTTTTTATCGTCTCTGCCGAAGGCAAAGTGCAATGGGAATATCCAGCCAAATCCTGTAATGACATCTGGGTGCTGCCAAATGGGAATCTGCTTTTCAACACCGGCCATGGCGTCAAAGAGGTGACACGCGATAAACATGTGGTTTTCAATTACGAGTCGGAAAGCGAAATCTACGCCTGTCAACGTCTGCCCGACGGAAACACATTTATCGGCGAATGCAACGCCGGACGCCTTCTGGAGGTTGCACCGGACTTGAAAATCGTGAAAGAAATCCGCCTGCTGCCTCCAGGTAAAAACGGCGGGCACGGCTACATGCGAAACGCGCGCAAGCTGGCCAACGGCCACTATTTGGTCGCGCATTACGGAGCACAGGTGGTAAAGGAATACGACGCTGATGGCAAGGTGCTGCGCGAAATTCCCGCCCCCGGCGGCCCGCATAGCGTTGTCCGCCTGCCGAATGGCAATACGATAATTTCATGCGGCGATGGCGCCGGCAAAGGTCACACTGTTTTTGAAGTTGATGGTACTGGCAAAATTGTCTGGCAGGTGGCCGGGGATGAATTGCCCGGCATCAGCCTCAAGTTCATGAGCGGCTTTCAGCGCCTTCCAAATGGCAATACCGTCATGTCAAACTGGCTGGGACACGGCCAATTCGGCAAAGCGCCGCATCTGATCGAAGTAACGCCTGACAAAAAAGTTGTCTGGACTTTCGCAGACCATCAAACGATGAGAACCATCTCAAGCGTGCAATTGCTGGATATCCCCGGCGATGTTACAAAGGGCGAAATCTGGCATTGATTTCAACCCAGCCGTCCACTCTTTACATCCGCTCTAAAAATCACTGGATTTTCTTGAGCCGCGGCCCCTTCGGGGTATCCTCGATAAGCCATCCATTGGCCTTCAACTTTTCGCGCAGTGCGTCTGCGCGCGCGAAATCCCGGGCCTTGCGCGCTTCCTGACGCTGTTCCAGCAATGCCAGAATTTCCGGCGGCGCTTCCACCTCTTGTCTGGAGCCTACGGCAAACACCGAATCCACACGCTCCCATGCAGCCAATTCAGCGGCGGCCTGCGCCTGCGATAAACTGCCGCCTGCGATACGGCGGTTTGTTTCGCGTACCCACTCGAACACAGCCGCCCATCCAGCCGAAACATTAAGATCATCGTCCATGGCGGCGCCAAATGCGTCCAATAAATCAGCAGACGGCTCCGCTCTCAAATTGCCGGCCAGCTCGCGCAACTTGCCCAAACACTCATCAATCCGGCCCAATGCCGCTCGCGCTCCGGCCAGCCCATCAAGCGTAAAATTAAACGGCTCGCGGTAATGCGCTGTAAGCAACAAATAGCGCACCTCCCGGCCTGTAAATCCTTTTGCCAGAAGGTCCCGCAAGGTGAAAAAATTACCCAAAGATTTTGCCATCTTTTTGCCCTCAACGAGAAGGAATGCGCCATGGAGCCAGTACTTGACAAAGCGCCGACCCGATTGCTGAAGGGCTGCGCCTTCGCTTTGGGCAATTTCGTCCTCGTGATGCGGAAACATGAGGTCCTCGCCCCCAAGGTGGATGTCAAAACTTGGCCCCAGATGTTTCATGCTCATGGCGCTGCACTCAATGTGCCATCCGGGGCGTCCCTCACCCCACGGGCTTGGCCAGTAAACATCGCCATCTTCAGGCACGCGCGCCTTCCAAAGGGCAAAATCAGCCACCGATTCCTTGGCGTAATCATCGCTGGCCACCCGCTCACCGGGGCGCAGTTCATCAAGATTCAACCTCGTCAGTTGGCCGTAACAGCATCCACAGCCGCGATACTTCTCAATTGAAAAATAAATGGAGCGGTCCGGCGCCTGATAAGCAATGCCTCGATCCATGAGCCGCGCTATCAACTCAATCATCTCTCCAATGTGCTCGGTGGCGCGTGGCGTTACATGCGGTCGCAAACAACGCAATTCGGCCAGATCGCGGAAAAATTCCGCTTCATACCTGGCGGTGTATTCCCGCAACGGGATTCCAGTCTCGCGAACTCGCTTTATGATCTTGTCTTCAACATCCGTGATATTCATCACGTGCCGCACATCGTACCCACGAAACTCAAGATATCGCCGCACCAAATCTGAAAATACAAAAGTGCGGAAATTCCCAATATGCGCAAGGTCATAAACCGTCGGCCCGCAGCAATACATCCCGACCTTTTTGCCGGCGGTGTCAAGCGGTTCAAATTCCTCAATTTTCCGCGTCAATGTATTGAAAAATCGAATGCCCATGATGCAATCCTTCTAGCAAGGTAAAAGCAAGGCGGCCTCATGAAAAGCCAAATCCTTCGGTAATCAGGCGTCAAAGCCGGAGGTGATACCGGCTGGCATGGCAATAAAAACGGGCTGTGCACCGGCGTCAATCCGGCACACAACCCGTCATAAAATCAGCCTCGCAGATTAATCAAAGGCGTGGCCGGCGCAACAAAGGACATTGCGCACCTTGTGGCGCACAAGCTCCTTGACCATTGCGCGGGCAGGTCCAAGGTATTTGCGCGGATCAAATTCCTTGGGACTCTCGGCAAACACTTTTCGGATGCCGGCGGTCAACGCTAGGCGCAAATCGGTGTCAATGTTCACCTTGGTGCAGCCGGTCCGGCGCGCGATCTCAATGTCCGCCTCCGGCACCCCGGCGGCATCCGTGCCAAGCTTGCCACCGTACTTGTTGATCATTTCGACCAGATCCTTGGGCACACTGGATGCACCGTGCAACACCAGCGGATAATCACCAAGACCGGCGTCCATGAGTGCTTTCTTGATGGCCTGCAGTCGCTCTATGTCCAGGTGCTGCTCGCCCTTGAATTTATATGCCCCGTGGCTGTTACCAATGGCAACTGCCAGCGAGTCAACGCCGGACAACTGCACAAACTTGACGGCTTCCTCCGGATGTGTGTAATGGCCACCCTTCGAGTAGCTGCCGCCCTCCTCGCCTTCGTCAAATTGCGCTCCAACCAGATGCCCCAGTTCGCCCTCAACCACGCAGTTGTGCTTATGGGCGTATTCAACCACCCGTTTGCAGATTTCCACATTCTTCTCAAACGGTTCGTGGCTGGCGTCAATCATCACGCTGGTAAATCCCTCGTCTATGCACTGCTTGCACAACTCATAGGTGTCACCATGATCAAGGTGGACCGCAATCGGAATTGTCGAAAGGCTTATGGCCGCTTCAATCAGTTTCTTCAGGTACACGGGATTGGCGTAATTCCGTGCACCCTTGGAAATCTGCAATATCAAAGGGGCCTTTTCCTCCTCGCAGGCTTCCACAATTGCCTGGATTAATTCCATGTTGTTTACGTTGAAAGCGCCGATGGCATACTTGCCCTTCAGCGCCTTTGCGAACAGGTCACGTGTATGTGTTAATGGCATAATTCTTTATCTCCGTTTTTAGCAGCCTGGCTGCATTTACCGACCACAGGATAAGTAAACCAAAGCAAAATGGAAACAAAATTTTGCAGTCCTAATCATCCAAAAATCCAACCGCCTGCTACTCAGTCGCTTTCCACGCATACAACATCAAAGGTTGCCACGTTAAATCAAACCTTTGCCGCGGTTTGCGCCACCCGACTATGTTGTATTGAAAGCCTGCATCCTCGAAGAACATAAGGAACTGCGACAGCTTCCAATCAGATTTAAGATGGTGATGATACTCCACTATAAACCGCTCGACGAGCGCCAACCGGCCGGTGGCCTTCAAATCTTGCATAACATCCCATTCAGCCCCTTCTACATCGAGCTTCAACAACGCCACTTTTTCGGTCACGTAGTCCGAAACCCGCACTACTGGAACTGAAACCGTCGCTGTGGCATCCGGCCATTTGATAGTAGCGCTGCTGCCGGTTGAATGGCCGCCTACAACATGAAAATTCACATGCCCAGCCTCTCTTCCACATGCTGCCGAGACCAATGAAACCCGCTCCAAACCCGCCAAGTTGGACTTGATATGCGACTGGATGGCCGGGCTTGGCTCGAAGGCTGTTATACGGGCCTTTGGATACTGAAAATGAAAGAACAGCGTAGCCAACCCCAAATTCGCGCCGCAATCCAAAATAAATGGCTCTGGTCCGGGAAGTGCCGTCTGATAGGTGCCTTGGAGAAAGACCTCGTCAAAAACCTCGATTAAATCCGAATGCGGCCCAGTTATCGGACGGCCAGCCAGCTCAATCGTTACCACTTCGGACGGGCTTTTCGGCCGCATCCGGCACAATTGACTCCAGGCGCGGCAAATGGCTTGACCGCCTGGTGGCGTATCCATTGCACGGATTCGGGCATATTCCCGCCGTCGCCGCAAAAACTCCATGATGTGTTGCAACATAAACCGCCGCAAACACCAACCTTAGCCAAAACCTAATGCCGGCTTCAAGAATGGTTTGGAAGTGGAAGATTTTTCATGCCCATGTCAAATTCCGGCGTTATACTTGATGCGCATGTGTGATAGGATGCGGCATGGATAAACTGTTGCTCATAGACGACGAGGCGGACGTGCAATACTCGTTCCGGCGCATTTTCAACGGCCCGGACATCCAGTTAAGCACTGCCTCCAGCGGCGAGGAAGGGCTGAAGCTGATTCCGCGATTGAAGCCCGACTTGGTGATAATGGACGTGCGGATGGGCGGCATAAGCGGCCTTGAAACATTGAGGCGGCTGCGGCAGACCGACGCGCGCACTCCGGTCATAATGATGACTGCATACGGCTCAACCCAGACCGCCATTGAAGCCATGAAACTTGGCGCCTACGATTACTTGCTCAAGCCATTCGATGTCCCAAAGCTGAAACAAATCGTTTATTCGGCACTGAAAGCCGCCAGGGAAATGAAACAAGCGATAGCCATTCAACCCGCCGATTTCGACGATGATACCGACGCCGGAATTGTTGGGCGCAGCGAAGCAATGCAGACTATTTTCAAAACCATCGGTCAATTGTCCGCCTCCGATGCCACGGTGCTTATCACCGGCGAGAGCGGCACCGGCAAAGAGCTTGTGGCCAGGGCCATTTATCAACACAGCCGCCGCAGCAAGCAGCCGTTTCTGGCCATTAACTGCGCCGCAATCCCAGAAAACTTGCTCGAAAGCGAGTTATTTGGACACGAAAAAGGCGCTTTCACTGGCGCAACAACTCAACGCATTGGCAAATTTGAGCAGGGCAATCATGGAACATTGTTTCTGGATGAAGTCGGTGACATGAGCCTTGCAACCCAGGCCAAGATTTTGCGCGTGCTTCAGGACGGCTCATTTGAACGAGTTGGTGGAAACCAGACTGTCCGTGTGGATGTTCGGATTATTGCCGCCACCAACAAACAGTTGGAAAAAGCAGTCGCTGATGGCCAATTTCGCGAGGACCTCTTTTACCGGTTGAATGTGGTAAGGATTCACCTGCCGCCGTTGCGCGAACGCCGCGAAGACATCAAGCTGCTGGCCGGTTATTTCCTGCGAAAATTCTCCCGACAGCTCCGCCAGCCAGTGAAATCCATTTCCCCCGAGGCGATGGAATTTTTGTTACAACATTCATGGCCGGGCAACGTCCGCGAATTGGAAAATGCAATTCAACGCGCCCTTATCATGAGCAAAGGCGACGTGCTGTTGCCGGCGGACTTCACCCAGGAAATTCTCTCCGCCAGGCAAGCAAAGCCGGAAGTCTCTCTCTCCCCTGCTCCAATTCAGCCAAAAGCCGGCGAAACCAACCTGGAAGCCCTTGCGCGCCAGCTTTTTGATTGGGCAAAGCAGGATTCCCGGCGCCGGTTAATTCCTGCAGTTGAACGCGAGTTGGTGATTCATGCGCTTCGCGAAACCAAAGGAAACCAGGTCCATGCAGCCAGACTGCTTGGCATAAGCCGGGCCACCTTGAGAAAACGAATCGAGAAATTCGGCATTCAACAGCAAATCTCAGTCCAATAGGGAACGCCGCCAGAAGTAAACCATCACGGCGCCACATAAACTTGAACAGGCCTAAATTGTCCGGATTTCCTGTCGCATGAATACCGTGTAGGAAACGCCGAAACAAACCAGCGTCAGAGCGGCCAGCAACGTCAGGTGCGGCCATACAACCAAAATGGATTGGTCCAACGGCAGTGGATTCTGAAAACGCTCCAGCGACAGCCGCTCCATCGGCCCTGTAAGCACCAGGTTGCTGCGTGTGCGCCGGAAAGGATCGAGTATGGTTGACGTTGCCCGCGAATACAGCACCGCAGGCGATGCAAGGCTGACGGCATCGGCTGCGCGCCGGTTTTCCACGATTTCCTCCGGGTCCTGCGGATTTTTAACCGGCTTCAAAGCATCGGCAGCCAAATCGGCGGCAAATCCCATGAAAAATGAAAAGAATATCCAGAGCGCAACGGCAGCCAAAGCCGACGTGGCAAGGGAACGGAAAAGAATCGAAAACAAAATTGACAACCCAAGCCAGAAAGAAACATAGGCGATGCTCACAACAAGGTACACAGCCAGCCTCCCAACTTCTTCCCAGCCGGGCACCACGCCCACCGTGAAAAGGCCCATGCCGGTCAGCAACAGCATCAGGCTGATCAATGTTATGCTCACAGTTATCACCCCAGCCATAAACTTTCCGTTGATAACCGCATCCCGGTAAATCGGCTGCGAAACCAGCTTGCCCAAAGTGCGGTGATGCCGCTCGCGGTTGATTGCGTCAAATCCCATGATGATCCCCAGCAACGGCCCAAAAAAGGCAATAAACTGAACCAATGAAAAAAATTTGCCGGGCGTGGTGAACAGCAACAGAAACACATGCGAAGGTTTTGACATTCCCTCCAGCGCCTCTTTGATATTCGTGGCGGCCATGTAAGTTGACACCAGGGCCACCATCAATATCAGGCAGAACAAAATTAGAAACCGTATCGAGCTGAAATGGTCTGCCAGTTCTTTGCGACAAATTGTCCACATAACTCAAGTCTCCTTGAAATAACGCATGTAAATCTCTTCCAGGTTCTGCCCCGTCGCGCTGCCAAGTTTCCGCTGGGCCAGTTCTTCTATCGTGCCCAAGGCGACCAGCTTGCCTTTTATCATGATGCCCACGCGCGTGCAAATGCGTTGCACCTGCTCGAGCTGGTGTGAACAAAGCATGACGGTAATCCGCCGCCCGGAACTCAAGGATTTGATCAAATCCAACATCTTGACTGTCCCGTCCGGGTCCAAGCCAAGCGTGGGCTCGTCCAGTATGAGCAGTTTGGGGTCCTTTATCAGCAGCTCCGCTATTCCCAGCCGCTGCCTCATGCCGCGCGAATACGCGCCAACCAGTTTATCCCCTTCTCCATTCAAACCCACCGCTGCAAGTGCCTCTTCTATTTTCGCCCCTGCCTTGTCTTCCGGCAACCGGTTCAGCCGTGCCATGAAACGCAGATTCTCCCGTCCGGTCATGTCATCATAAAACCCGACATTTTCCGGCAAATAGCCCACCTGCCGTTTTATTTGGAGAGGATCGCGTGCGGGGTCCACGCCCAAAACCCGCGCCCAGCCTGATGTCGGCTCCGTCAGCCCCAGGAGCATGAGAATTGTAGTTGTCTTGCCGGCGCCATTGGGGCCGAGAAAACCAAAAATCTCACCTTCATTTATCTCAATGGTAAGGCCGTCCACAGCCACCTGCCGGCCGTAGCGGCGTGTCAAATTTTCAGTTTGGATTACCGCCCCCATAATTAACGTCTGCCAAGCAACCTGAATGTTATAGCCAGACCGACGATAACCACCACGATTATCCCGACTCCAATCCAGCCCCAGGCTGATGAAGCCTTGATGGTTACTCGAAATTCGGTGTCTTGATTTGCCTTCTCGCCCTCGGTTTGAACGCTAACCGAGTAATCTCCCACCAACGCCTGTTCGGCTGGTGTAATGGTAATTTCAGTCTGTTTGATTGCGCCCGGCTCCAGATTCTCCAGCTTCTCAGGTTTGAACTCCACCTTCCAATTCTCCGGTTTGAACGCATTAAACTTGATTTCGCGCTGCGTGGCCGAACCGGTGTTTTTGACCAGCAGAGTTATCTGCGTTGGTTGCCCGCGCTCTGTGACAACAGACAACAGGCCGTTGGGTGTTCCAACCTTCAAACCATACGTGCCGGTAAGAACCACCTTCAAATCCTTCTCAGCCTTTGCCTTCGGCGATTGCACCTCAACCTTGAAATCGTACTCGCCCGCCTGTGCATTGTACGGAGGCGTCACCTCCATCTCGACAGTCTTGCTTGAGTTGGCGTTGATTTGCAATGAGCTGATCTGCTTCGATTCATAGGCTGGCTTGAATGAAGTCTCCCAGCCCTGGGGAGCGGTGGCGCGAAAATTGAATACTGCATCCTGCCCGGTGTCATTGCGGACATCCAATGAGAATTGGAATTTGTCCCCGGACGGACCGCGCAATGTTGGATAAGAAGTGTCTATGCTGATGCGTTCGGCGCTCTTTTCGGCCGAGACCACCTGCACTGTGAGGGCTGCCGTCTGGCTTAAGGCGCCATCGGCTGCATGGGCCTTCACCGCAAATCTGTAGGTGCCGGGCGGTAGTTTCTTTATCTCCTTGTCCGAAGGTCTGGCTGAAAGGGTCAGCGTTTGATCCTCTTTGGACGCTACAAACACGCCGCTGACCAATGTGCCATAGCGCTTTATTTCAACTGTCCAGTCCTTCGGCTTTTCAGCAACTTCCACCATCATGGTTTCGTCGCTGCGCCCGCGGTTTTTAACCAACAAATCCACCGAAACACTGTCATCCGGCCCCAATGTTATGCCTGGATATTGAAAGGCCACTGTAACACGGCGTTCTGGCAAATCCGCAGTGGAATCCTTTTCCGCTGCCACAGCAGTCAAAATAGTTGCAATTCCTGCTGCCATTAAACTGATGAAGATGTAGTGTTTTACCATTCGCATAACTTTTTACCTTCCTTTCTTATCTTGGGATGGGGATTTGCCGGTTGGCTGCGCCCCCTTCCCGCTCCGCATTAAATTGCCAACTCAAACTGCATTTTTATTTACTTACGGGAGAATTTTTGTCAAGGGGGGTGGATACTCATCTCCAGTCAAACACATTCCTTTCCCAAAACCCCGGGATTGTGTATCAAAAAAGGATTGGCAGCCAATGCCGCGCAAATAAAACCGTTATGCGCTGAATAATTTCCGAACCTTCGCCTTTACACCAGCATCCATCTTGATCAACGGTGGCCATGGTCGTTTGAAGCCTTCGCCGGGAAGTTTTTTGGTCGCGTCAAAGCCAAGTTTGGTGCCCACGCCTGTTTCGCTTGTGGCGTGGTCCAACACATCCGCGGGGCCTTTTGTAAAGATTGAATCGCGCTCCGGGTCTGTGTTGGCGCATAGCCTGAACAATACCTCGCTGGTGTTATGCACATCCACATCATCATCCACCACCACAATGTATTTGGTGAACATCATCTGCCCCATGCCCCAAAGCCCGTGCATGATCTTGTACGCCTGCATCGGATAGCTCTTCTTGATGCTCACGAAAACAAGATTGTGAAAAACACCCTCCGCCGGCAGCGCCATGTCCACAATTTCCGGAAAGTTCATCTTGAACACCGGTAAAAACAGTTTCACCGACGCACTGCCCATGTAGAAATCTTCCATTGGCGGAATACCAACGATTGTTGCCGGATACACAGCATCCTTGCGATGGGTGATGGCCGTTACGTGAAACACCGGATACGGCTCCGGCAATGTGTAAAATCCGGTGTGGTCACCAAACGGCCCCTCCTCACGCAGCGGCTCTTTCGGATCAACATAGCCCTCTATTACAAAATCGGCATTGGCCGGCACTTCCAAATCGTTTGTTTCGCATTTGACAAGTTCAACTGACTTTTTGCGCAAATATCCGGCCAGCAAAAATTCATCCAGACCATCCGGCAATGGGGCAGTTGCGCAGAATGTGAACACCGGGTCTCCCCCCAAAAAAATGGCAACCGGCATCCGTTCACCCTTTTCGTAGTACCTCCTGCCATGTCTGGCCCCTACCTTTTGAAGCTGCCAGTGCATTCCGGTGGTTTGTCCATCATAAATCTGTATGCGATACATCCCAACGTTCCGCTCGCCGGTATCCGGGTCTTTCGTCACCACACATGGCAATGTGATAAAACGCCCGCCATCCAACGGCCAGCATTTGAGGATCGGCATGTTTATAAGTGTGGGAAACGGGCCTGATACCGATGACAGCTCGGAAACTGCAGGAGCCTTCGGCCAGGGCTCAGTGCGCGTCGGCGGCGCATCGAATCGGTGCACAACCTCCTTGCACGGGCCGTCCCGGACCATTTTTGGCTTTGCATGCCTCAAATCCAATGCCGTTGAAAGCAATCGTATTGCCTCATGGAAACTGGTTGGCGGCTTTGCCTTAACCAGCGAGCCAAGCTCGTTGGCAACGGCATCCACCGATTCCGCCCCAAGGCTCATGGCCATGCGTTTCCATGAACCCATTGTGTTTATTGCAACGGGAATGGATGAAACCTCCCCGTTTACCAAAGGTTTTTCTATCAACAACGCCTTTCCGCCACCGGAAGATTTCATCTGGATATCAGCCAACTCGGTGATCTCCAATTCCGTGGCCACCGGCGTGCCCACCCGATGCAGCTCTCCTTCCCTCTCCAATGTTTTGATGAACTGGCTGAATGACTCGAATGCCATGCCCTCAAGTTAACTCCTTTCCCGGCCAATGTCACGCTGCCAAAGATTGAAAACCGTTTTGCATCACGGTAGGTTGTCCACATGAAAAGCACCTTTTGGCCAGTCTGCGTTCTGTTTGTCACACTATCAACTGGCAGCAACGCCGAAACATTGCCCGGAACTGAGCCACTTAACATTTCGGATGACATAGCTTCAAACCTTGTTGCAGGCGCTGACCGCTTTCTTCTGAAAAAAATTGAACAAGCAGCCATTCGCTGCATTAACGACTTGAAAACTGCGGTTTCGATCGGCACAGAACTAAATGAACAACGCCAAAAGCTCAGGGCCATGCTGGGATTGCTAGACCCACCTGTCCAATTCGAGGAATTGGAACTGCTTTCAACCGTGGATCAACCTGCCAAAATTGGCCGTGGAGATGGATTTGACGTATTCGCGGTCCGATGGCCGGCATTTGCAGATGTTTACGGCGAGGGTTTGTTGCTCCGGCCAGTTAACACAGAACCTTGGGCTTCCATCATCGTTGTGCCGGATTGCGAGCAAACACCCGAACAACTAGCCGGGCTTGCCAGCGGCCTGCCGCAGGAATCACAGGTAGCCAGGCGCCTGGCTGAAAACGGGTGTGAAGTTATTGTGCCCGCACTGCTTGACAGAAATTTTGGACCGCACAAAGGCAGGGCGAGGATTACCGCCAGGGAATTTATCCACCGTTCCGCCTATGTGCTTGGGCGGACAATGACCGGCTACGAAGTTCAAAAGCTCCTAGCCTTAATTGAATGGCACCGCCGCAACAAACGCCGACCATTGGGAATTTTCGGATATGGCGAAGGCGGCCGGTTGACACTCTTTACCGCTGCCTTAATTGGCGAACCGCTTCCTGCATGTGTCAGCGGCTATTTTGATGACCGCTCGAATCTATGGCAGGAGCCAATTGATAGAAATGTCTTCGGGTTGCTGGAACATTTTGGTGACGCCGGACTGGCATGCATGGCTGGCCGACGGTTGCTCATCGAAGCTGCCAGAGGGCTGGAGGCCGAATTTACCGGACAAGGTGGCGGCGCCCCAAGCCGGCTCGTCTCCCCCACGCTTGAATCCGTGCAAAAAGAACTAAAACAGGCAGCAGAAATTTTGCGACGCCCCACAACCGATATGCTCGCAATAAGTGGCAATGGCCAGGGACCGTTTGGAACTGACAAAACACTCGAAAGGTTCCTGCATGTTGTAAGCAGTGAATCAACACGCCGCCTGCGGCCAATCGGTGCGCCACCGCAACTTTTGGCTGCCACAAATATTGCAAAAAACAGACAGGCGCGAATGTTCCATGAACTTGACCGGCACAACCAGTGGCTTCTTACTGAAAGCCCCTATGTGCGCGCAAACTTTATGAAACAACTGGACACGTCCTCAATTGAAAACTATCAGAAATCGGCTGAGAAATACCGCCAGCTCTTTTACACCCAAATCATCGGCAAATTTGACGACAAACTTCTGCCACCTCGGCCGCGCACGCGCAAAACTTGGGATTTTCCAAAGTGGTCCGGCTACGAGGTGCTTTTGGATGTCTTCCCGGATATCCTTGCCTACGGAGTGCTCCTGTTGCCAAAAGACATCAGACCTGATGAACGCCGTCCTGTCATTGTTTGCCAGCATGGATTGGAAGGCCGGCCTACCGATACATTTCTGAACAACAATCCCGCATACCACGATTTTGCCGCAAAACTGGCCGAACGCGGCTTCATCACTTTTGCGCCGCAGAACCTTTACCTTTTCAAAGACCGCTTCCGTACGCTCCAACGCAAAGCCAACACTTTGGGGAAAACGTTATTCTCCATCATTACTCCGCAGCACGAACAAATCTTGAACTGGCTGGCTCAACAGCCTTTTGTTGACCCGGAGCGCATCGCATTCTATGGCCTGAGCTACGGTGGCAAAACTGCCATGCGCGTCCCTGCCATTCTTACCAACTATTGCCTCTCAATTTGCTCTGCTGATTTCAATGACTGGGTATGGAAAAACGCCTCCTCGCGCTCACCCTACAGTTACGTTTGGACAGGCGAATACGAAATCTTTGAATTTAATCTTGGTCAAACATTCAATTACGCCGAAATGGCCGCCCTTATTGCACCACGGCCATTTATGGTTGAGCGCGGACATTTCGATGGCGTCGCCCCTGATGAAACCGTGGCCTACGAATTTGCCAAAGTCCGGCATCTTTATGCTGCCAGACTTAAACTGCCCGACCGCGCACAAATCGAGTGGTTCGCTGGCCCGCATACGATAAACGGCAAGGGCACCTTTGATTTTTTGCACAAACACCTTAAATGGCCCGCGCCGAATCAATGACATCAATTGCGGCTCAAGTTCTTCGAGACTGCCATTTTGCTGCTCAAAAAACCGCGTGCAAATTGAGCGCCAAACGCTAGACTATGATCATAACGGCCCTATGAAAGCCTTTTTATCTTGTTTACTGCATGCGAGCCGGCGACTCGCCTCATTTGCTTTATCATATCGCTTTCTAATTCCAGCCCTGATCCTGCTGTTTCCCATGTTGGAACCGGCAGCCGAACAGGTAAACTGGCAAAAGGTTGTGGAGCTTTCCGGAAGCCGCCGCGGCATCTGCGTAGTGGCGGGCGATTCGACTGGCAACCTTGCTCTGGAGCTTGCTCGCAACACCGATATGACTGTCCTTTTACAGCTTAACACCCCTCCCGCCGCGCTGACGGCTTTGCGTGAAATGATTTACCAAGCCGGCTTTTATGGAACGCGCATTTACATTCACTCAGGCAAATTCAACCGCGTGCCGCTTGCGGATGATATTCCCGATGTTTTCATAGCCGTGGATAAAACCGATGGGCTTCCCCTGGCTGAAGCTCTGCGCGTAGTGCATCCAGGCGGCAAAGTTCTGATTGATAGCCAGATTCACACCAAACCTTCGCCCGAAAGCACCGATGTCTGGAGCCACCCGTACCATGGTCCCGACAACAACCCTGTATCCAAAGACCAGATCGCACGCGCGCCATATCTGACCCGATTTTTGGCCGACCCGCGTTATGCCCCTTTGCCACAGGTGGCTGTCGCCGCCGGTGGGCGTGTTTTCAAAGCCTTTGGGCATATTGCGTTCAAAGAGCGGGAAGAACCCTGGTTGAACACATTGGCAGCCTTTAACGGCTACAATGGAACGCTGCTTTGGAGACAGCCGATTTCGCCCGCCTTGATGGTTCATCGCAACACCATCATTGCAACCCCGGATCGCCTTTACTTTGGAGACGACAAATCTTGCAAGGTGTATGATGCAGCAACCGGACAACTGCTGGACGAAATTATTCCACCGCTTGATGTCGCCGACGGCACATTTTGGAAGTGGATGGCCCTTGAAAATGGTGTCTTGTACGCGCTAATCGGCGAGCAGGAAAAACGTGATCCAAACACCATCACGCCACGTTTCACCGGCCACGGCTGGCCCTGGGCGCCTTTGTCTCCCGGATTCAACGCCCCGGAGCACACATGGGGATTTGGAAAGACGCTCCTGGCAATTGACCCGGCCACGAAAAAAGTGCTGTGGAGCTGGAAAGAAGACGAACCAATTGACAGTCGGGCCGTTTGCATGTCGCACGGGCGGCTGTATGCGCTGAGTTTTGGCAAATTTTTGCTGTGTTTGGATGCCCGAAACGGCAGTTTGTTCTGGCGCAAGACACCGGAAAGCGCTCCGGAGCTATTTGCAGCAATTGGCCCATATTCCAAACGCCAGGACTGGCGTACAAATTGGCGCACCACCGCCTACTTGAAATGCACCGACAAAGCCCTTTATTTCTCCGGGCCGCAAGTTGAGAAATTACTGGCCGTGTCGGCATCCGACGGCTCAGTTTTGTGGCAACATCCATACAACAACTACCAACTTTTGATATACGACGATGCGCTCTATGGAATAAGCGGACAAATTGACCGCGACCCTTGCCGGAAGTTCGATTTACTGACAGGACGCGTGCTGGATGAAATCGTTGTCGGCCGCCGCGCATGTACCCGCCCCACCGCCACATTGGACGGCATTTTCTTTCGCGCCGGCGAAGGCTCGACACGCATCAATGTGTCCAACGATTCCCTTGAATTAGTTTCTCCCATGCGCCCCAACTGCCATGACGGCGTGACAATCGCTCATGGCCTGCTTTACTGGTGGCCGTCAGTTTGCGATTGCAACCTGTCATTCTATGGAATAACAGCCCTCGGGCCCGCCGGTGACTTTCAGTTCAATCAAACTGCCACTGAACTCGAGCGGCTTGAAACCGGCATCAGTCCGGCCACCGAAAAGCCACTGAGAACCCTTCAGGTAAAACCAGAAGACTGGCCCATGTTCCGGGCCAACCCGCAAGGCACATGCCTTTCCCATGCACCATCGCTGCCAGCCATCAAAACTTGGATAAAAGCGTGGGAGTTCTCACCGCCTGCAACCATCACTCCGACCGCACCCATTGCCGCCGGTGATTATGTCTATGTGGGAGGGGCTGACGGCGTTGTGCAATGCTTTGAATCCGCCACCGGTCGGCCAGTCTGGAGGTCATTCACCAGCGGTGGAATGCGTTTCCCACCCGCCATCGCTGCCGGCCGATTGGTCACAGGCGCAGGCGACGGCTGGGTTTATTGCTTTGATTCGTTGACCGGCGAGCTGCATTGGCGATTCAGGGCCGCGCCCGAAGAACGCCTTATCCCTGTCTATGGGCAACTAGTTTCCAGATGGCCAGTTGGAAGCGGCATAATGGCAGATTCATCAGGCACTATCTATGCAGCAGCCGGCCTTGCCAATTATGATGGCACGCATGTCTATGCACTGGACGCCGCAACCGGACGTATCAAGTGGCAAAATAACAATTCCGGATTCCTTGACACTGCCGCCCGCGCCGGCGCAGCCGTGCAGGGCCACTTCCTGATTCACCAAAACAAACTCTGGATGGCAGGGGGAAACGCAGTTTCACCTGTCGTCTATAACCTTGAAAACGGGCGTTGCGAAAGCAGGCTGCGTGTTGCCGAAAACCGCCAGAACAACAATCTTATCGGAGCCACTGCCCCACGCGGTTGCGAGCTTTATGCCGTTGGAGAACGTGTGCTGGTTGGCGGCAAACCGCTGTATGCGCATCCGCAATACCCGGTTTACGATGCGTCAGTTTTTAACAAGGCGCTATTTGTCCAGATTCAGGGAGGCGAGCTTGCATGGATTAACAATCAAAAAGTGGCCTTTTACACCAATTTGACCGATGCAATTCGCACCGCAATTTTCAACGGGCGGCCTGCAGCCAGTAATATCAAGCCAGTCTGGGAAGTGAGTTGCAATGACAGCCGCGCCATCGTGATATGGGGCAGGCGTGTGCTTGTGTCCGCTGGAAATGAAATTCTGGCGATTGAAGACGGCCGCATTGTTCACCGAATCACACTGCCAGCCCCAACTGTTCCATGGGGACTGGCTTTAACATCCGCAGGCCGGCTTGTTGCCAGCCTCGAAGGCGGTAAGCTGATTGGATATGAGCCGCATTCCGACTAGCCCGCATCAGGCTGTTTTACTATTGGCCCAAGGAATACCCGGCCCCCTGCCCCGTAAGGTAGAGGATGTTGCCTTCCATATCATGCCAGTACTTGCGCCCGCCAAGGCTGAAAGTTCCGGCCAAATTATTCAGATAAAACAAAGTCGGCTCCACAATGTGTTGGTTGTTCAAAAACGGCTCTGTGTATTGAATATCACCATACTTTGCCTGGCCAATGTGGTGTTTCTGTCCCACATGATCATTCCAATCCACGCCTTCAGTTAGAAATCCATGAGTGCCATGATGGTGCCTGGCTATTGCCCTCAAAATCACGAGGCCATCCTGCTCCCATTGCCGGCTGCGCGCCGGTGCACTTTTGCGGGAGCCGTCCGCCGCCTCAAAAAATGCCAGGGCCGCCTCCGCATTTTCCCAAAGATATGCCGTGTCCCACGATTTTTCCATGTACAGCAGCCCCTGTGTGGCAACCCCGTTGCGGTCTTCTTTCATCTTGAAGTGGTCAAGTCCCGCGAGGCACTTTTCGTGGGCAAATTGCAGGACTGTTGAATCATTCAGAATGTGCCCCGCCAAGAACAGTGTACGGAATGCGACTGAATAAGCCACGTTTTCATGCGGGTCATAAGTATCATGGTTTATGCTGCCAAAAATTCCGCCTGCATCCATGAATACTTTCAACCGCTGGCGCAATGAAGCTCTGTAATCAGTCAGTTTTCTCTGTGTCAATGCCGCCTGCAATTGGAGTATGAACAGGCTGTCAGCGGATGTCTGCCAGAACGGGTCCTGCCCGCCATCCGGCGATTTGCGGTAAATTTTGCCATCCGGCGTTACACGGCGCGGGAACCAACCGTTTGGCGTGGCTTCGACATGGTTGTCTATCCACCGTGCGCATCGCACAGCCGCCTCACGCATTCGTTTGGCACGGGTGTTTTTCCCAAGCTCATCGGCAAATATCAAAAGTTGATAACCAATTTTGGACATTGAACCGGGACAGAACCAATCGCTGTTGTGTTTGTAATTCAGGCAAAACTTGCCAGTTGTTGTCTCCCGATAGCCACGAATGAACCCTGTGGTTTCATCCAAAAAACCGCAGTCCAACACATGGTCCAAAATTTTCAAAGCCTTCGATTGCAAATCAGGCCGCTCCATAAATCGGCCCAGGATGTAAATCTCATAAGCTCCGCCAACTGCGTTGGCCGCCCAACCCGGTCCTTCAAGATTTCCAAAATCATGCCATCCCATTATTTCACCTTCAGGATTTACAAAACTGGAGCGTGACACCAGATGCCCCCGGCTGTCATTTGTCAGAGTGCGCGTCAAGGTGAAACGGACGGAGTCCAGCATTGAATCGGTAATTGTATAGGCTGGGTTTTCAGGCACATAAAACAGCCCCGATGTTTGTTGCACCGCAGCCACAGCCGTGCAGCCAGCCGCCGCCAAAATCAACATGACATGGCATTTCATGGATTGATGCGGATGCAAAATTTATTTTGTTTTGCCCTGGGCCTTGACAACGTCCGGTGGCTCAAAAACGCGCCCTTGATCGCCTGTCTCTTCAATCCATTTTTCCAATGCCGCCCGCAGCCGTTTGAGCGCTTCCTGATGTTCGGGCTTTGTGGAGCCTGCAAGGTTGACAATTTCCCACGGGTCATTTTCCAAATCATACAATTCCTCCGGCGGCATGGTTGGCGCGCATAAAAATGCCTGGGCTGGCGTCAGTTTGCCCTGCGCGTTTAATTCCTTCAGTAAATTCCAAACTGGATATTGTGTTTCCTTGTATTTGTTGGGTGAAAGAAACGGCCTGTCCGGGGTGAAATTCCTGATATACCGGTATCGGGCATCCCGCACAGTGCGCAGTCTAAAGACGGTCTCGTCGCAACGGTCGCGCGCCCCAAAAGCGTACTGCCGCGGCGGCTCGGCGCGCTCACCCAAAAAAACGCGCCCCTGCATATTCGCCGGTTTCGCCACACCTGCCAGCGCAAGGGTGGTTGCCGCCAAATCAATCGCTTCCAACAACTGTTCGCTTACCGTTCCCGGTTTAAATTGTTTCGGCGCAGGGAAATTTTTGGGCCATTTAATAATAAGCGGCACATGCAACCCCTCCTCATAGCAGAACTGCTTGCCGCGGACATGCGCCTGACCATTGTCGCCGAAAAATATCACCACTGTGTTGTCAGCAAGCCCGTCAGCCTCAAGCTGCTTGAGCACCTTGCCAATTTTTACATCCAGTTCTGAAGCCGAATCAAGGTAGGCAGCCCAATCGGCGCGAGTCACTGGATGGTCAGGGTAATATGGCGGTATGACAACCCGTTCTGGATTTGCGCGCTGTGGCGCATTGAATTTACGATGTGTTTCATGAAAATTGATCTGCGCATAAAACGGCTGATGCCCCTTCAAGTCATCCCACTTGTCCGTGTCAAACGGCTTGCCCTTGTATGAAAAGTTCCAGTCTGTTTTACCGGTGCCACGAAATCCACAAGCAGCCGGCAACTGGCGTATGTTGGCTGTAAAATAGCCAGCGTCGCGCAGCCAATCGGTCAACACTCGCACGCCTGCCGGCAATTCAAAACCGTCATCCCGGTGCGACCTGTGATTGTGCGCCCCAATGGCAATTTGATACATGCCGGTCATGAATGCCGACCGGCTCGGCGAACAAACCGGCGCTGTTGTGTAAAATCGGGTGTAGCGCATACCGGCCCCGGCCATGGCATCCAAGTTTGGTGTCCAAACTTCTTTCGTCCCGTAGCATCCCAGTTCAACCCCAAAATCCTCCGCAATGAGCCAAAGGATATTTGGCCGGGCCGGCTTTTCAGCAGCGGCACAATACACCGGCATTTCAGCAAAGATTAACTGAAACAAAACCGCAAGGGCAGCAATCCAGCGCATGGTTGAATTTTGGCAAATTCAAAGCGCAGTTGAAAGCCAAATTATGCGCTCGTAAAATTCCGAACATGGTACCCGTAACTCTCTACAAACTTTCACGCAAAATATTTGACGCTGCCCAAAATTCCATTTCCTAACCTATGAAAGCCTGCCCGTAAATTTCGCTCTTGCCACATCCTTGACCGAAATTTTACCCAAGGCATCCTGCCTCGAGGCAACTGGCCTGGAAGGTTGAATTTGACTTTTAAACGGCGGAAAAGTAGGTTCCTGGCATAAAAATGAGTTGCTGTATTTGGTGTTGGGGTCGGTTCTTTCAATTGGCGCTTCCTCAGAGGATTGAGTGCAAAGCCAAATTTACACCTGACCTGAAAAGTCAAAAAATAGGCGGCAAACTGCTTCTTTCAGCGGCAGTTGTGTTTTGTTCCATTTTTTTGCGTGCCGCCGAGCCGGTTGTAATCACTGAATTCATGGCATCCAACACAAACGGTATTCAGGATGAAGATGGCGATTATTCCGATTGGGTGGAGATTTTTAATGGCGGCACAAACACTGTCAACTTGTCCGGGTGGCATCTGACTGACGATGCGAATGACCTGACAAAATGGACTTTCCCAAGCATAGAACTTCCGCCCAACGGTTTTCTGGTAGTCTTCGCCTCCGGAAAGGATCGCCGGATACCAACTGCGCCGCTGCATGCCAACTTTAGTTTGAATGCAGGCGGAGAATACCTCGCCTTGGTCAAGCCAGACGGCCAAACAGTGGCTTCTGCTTACAATTACCCGCAACAATATGCCAATATCTCTTATGGGCTTGGCCAAAATGTCACTGCTACATGGAATCTTACAACCAACGCCACGCTTTATGCATACGTGCCAAGCAACAACACCCTTGGTCTTTCATGGACATCGAATTCATTCTCCACCACCGGTTGGCTGGGCGGCACCAACGGCGCCGGTTACGAACTTAGCACCTCCGGTTGGGCTGTAAAGGTGTTCCGTGCCAATACTACCGTCTCAAGCCTTTCCCAAGCCGAGTCAGTCATTTCCTCTCCGAGTTTGCAAGCTGCGGTTTATTATGAAAACAGCAGCGTAATCAACTACTTTAACTCAGGCGGCGAAGGGCATTATACACCGAGCCAGCTTGTACCGGGACTTGGTTCAACCGACACCGAAGACTATGTGATCGAAGCAACTGGCATAGTTACCATCCCTTCTGCAGGCGCCTGGACATTTGGCGTCAACAGCGACGATGGTTTCCGGCTTACCGTCGGCACCGGCACGGTTGTATGTGATTGCCTTCGCGGCCCCGGCGACACCCTCGGCACCATCAATTTCGCCTCCGCAGGCGATTATCCCATACGATTGGTCTTTTTTGAACGAGGCGGTGGCTCCGAAGTTGAGGTTTATGCGCGCCAGGGCACCTATTCGGCATGGGATTCAAGTTTTCAATTGGTGGGCAATACTGCAGCCGGCGGACTTGCAGTACGCTCCACGCCATTCGGCTCAGCCGGATTTTCCTCGCTGATTCGTACTGACTTACAATCCATGATATACAACAAAAACGCTTCCGTTTATCTGCGACTGCGGTTTTCAGTTCCAAACCCTGCCGCAGTTTCAACCATGTCGCTTCTCATGCGTTACGACGACGGCTTTGTAGCCTACTTAAATGGCGTGGAAGTGGCCCGGGCCAACGCCCCATCCTCTCTTTCCTATGACTCAGCCGCTGTCTCCGATCGCCCGGATGCCATGGCATTCAACCGCCAGACATTTGATTTAACTCCATTCCGCTCATATCTCGTTTCCAATGTAAACGTCCTGGCAATTCACGGGCTTAACCAGTCGGCAACCAACAACAACTTTCTCATTGTGGCTGAAATCGCACAATTCACCAACTCTTTCACCGGTGAACACTACCTTGCCGTGCCATCGCCGGGTGCTTTTAACTCGACAAACTATGCCGACCGCGTCGCCGATACCAAATTCAGCCATGACCGTGGATTTTATGAGACGAATTTTTCATTGGTAATCACCACCGCCACCGCTGGAGCAACCATCCGCTACACACTGGATGGCTCAGTACCATCATTAACCAACGGCTTTACATACACCGGTCCAATTCTCATTACCAACACCACCACCATACGCGCTGCTGCTTTCAAAACCGGCCTCAACCCATCCGATGTGGACACTCAAACCTATCTGTTCGTGAATGATATAATCAGACAACCTGATGGTGTTGCACCCGGACCAGGATGGCCGGCGCCTCGCCCGCCTGGCAATGGTCAGACTTACGATTACGGTATGGATACCAATATCGTAAATGACCCGGTTTGGGGGCCGCAGTTGTCCAACGCACTCCGCAGCCTTCCAGTATTCAGCGTGGTAATGAACCTGCCTGATTTATTCGACCCGGCCACAGGCATATATGCCAATCCATGGAATGATACAATTGCATGGGAGCGCCCTGCTTCGCTTGAACTTATCTACCCGGATGGTCGAAAAGGCTTTCATGCCAACTGCGGAATTCGCATCCGAGGCGGTTACAGCCGCAGTGGAGACAATCCCAAACATGCCTTCCGCATCTTTTTCCGCCAGGAATACGGACTGCCGCGCCTTAATTTCCCGCTGTTCGGCGCGAATGGCGCGCAATCTTTTGATAAATTCGATTTGCGCTGCGCGCAGAACTATTCCTGGAGCTTCGGCGGCGATCCAAACGGCAATTTCCTTCGCGATCAGTTCAATCGCGACACGCAACTTGTCATGAGCGGAATGGGCGAGCGCGGCGACTTTTGCCATCTGTTCATCAACGGCCAATACTGGGGATTGTACAACACCGACGAACGGCCGGAAGCAGCCTTTGGCGAATCTTATTTCGGCGGTAACGCCGATGATTACGATGTCATCAAGGTTTCACCCGACAACGATTACACAATAGGCGCCACTGACGGCAACATGGATGCCTGGACTCAGTTCTGGCAGGCCGCCACCAATGGATTTGCAAACAACGCAGATTACCAGCGCCTTCTGGGCAATAATCCTGACGGCACACGCAACCCAAATTATCCGGTTCAGCTCGATTTGGTTGCGCTCATTGATTACATGCTCCTTATCTTTTATGGCGGCAACCTGGATGCTCCAATCTCAAACTTCCTCGGCAACACATCGCCAAACAATTGGTACGGGTTGTACAACCGCACCGGCGCCTCCGGCGGCTGGCGCTTCATCGCTCATGACAGCGAGCACACCCTGCTTAACCTGTACGAAGACCGCCTGGGACCGTTTCCGGCTGGCGACCCTGTCACCGGCGGCGGCCTGCTCAAAAGCTCTCCGCAGTACATATTCCAGCAGTTGACTGCCAATCCCGAATTTCGCATGGCCGTGGCCGACCGCGTCCAAAAGCACTTTTTTAATGGCGGCGCACTGACCCCGGAAAGTTGCCTCGCCCGTTTTCTTGCCAGAAGCAACGAAATCCAACTGGCAGTGATCGCCGAGAGCGCACGCTGGGGCGATGCCAAACGCGAGCCGCCCCTGACCCGCAACGACTGGGTCAACGCGGTGGCCAATGTGGTGAACAACTTTTTCCCAAACCGCACCGCTGTTGTATTGAGTCAGCTCCGTTCACGTGGCTGGTTCCCAAATCTCAATGCCCCCAATTTCAGCCAATTTGGCGGCGTGGTGGCCTATGGCTACAATCTTTCAATTACTCACTCCAATACAACTGGCGCAATTTATTACACCCTCGACGGCTCTGACCCGCGCAAGATTGGCGGCGCAATCAATCCCACCGCCATGGCTTATTCCGGTCCGCTGACAATCACTGTCGCCAAACACGTGCGTGCAAGAGTATTCGATGGCGCCAACTGGAGCGCCTTGACAGAAGCAACTTTTTACGTCGCCCAAGATTTCTCCAGCCTCGCTCTTACCGAAATCATGTACCATCCGCCGGATGATGGATTTATTTCTGGCGACGAATTTGAATTTTTGGAGTTCAAAAACACCGGCAACAACAACCTCGACCTCAGCGGAGTCGGCTTCGCTACAGGCGTAACATTCACCTTCCCAAATGGAACCGTCCTTGGCCCGGGCCAATTTTACGTGCTTGCGCGCAATTCAGCCCAATTTCTGGCCCGCTATCCAGGGGTCGGATTAAACGGGGTGTACACCGGCCGTTTGGATAACGGTGGCGAAACTTTGCGCCTGACCAACATAACCGGCGCGACAGTCCTTTCAGTCACATACAGCGATAAACTTCCATGGCCAGTTACCGCCGACGGCCTCGGCTTCTCTGTGGTGCCACGCTCCCTTTCCGGTAATTCAAACTCTGATGATGGCACCGCATGGCGTGCCAGCACACTGCCCGGCGGCTCACCGGGCGCAGACGACCCGGAACCAACAATTGCGCCTGTTCTCATCAATGAGGCTCTTACTCATACCGACCCACCGCAGTTTGATGCGATCGAGTTGTTCAATCCAAATTCATTCCCAGTCAACATAGGTGGCTGGTTCCTCAGCGATGACGCAGCATCGCCCAAAAAATTCAGGATACCGGATGAAACAACCATTCCTGCCATGGGCTATCTTGTGTTTACTGAAGCGGACTTCAACCCAACTCCAGGAGTGCCGCCAAGTTTCTCCCTCAGTTCAACCGGGGATGAGGTTTTTATTTTCAGCGGCGATGCCAGCACAAATCTTACCGGCTATTGCCACGGCTTTGCATTCGGCGCCGCCGCCAACGGCGTAAGCTTCGGCCGTTATGTCAACAGTATCGGCGAAGAAAGTTTTCCAGCACAAATTTCGCCGACACTTGGCAGTCCCAATTCCGGCCCGCGAGTTGGGCCGGTTGTTATAAACGAAATTCAATATCATCCGGCTGATGGCGATGAAGAGTTCATCGAGCTTTTCAATCTATCGTCCAGCGCAGTGCCGTTGTTTGACCCGAATTATCCCACCAACACCTGGCGGCTCAACGGCCTCGGTTATTCATTCCCAACCAACATAACAATACCGCCGCTCGGTTTCCTCCTTTTGGTGCCCACTAATCCGGCCGTTTTCCGCGCACAATATAACGTGCCCACAAATGTGGCCATACTCGGCCCGTACCCCGGCCGCTTGCAGGACAGCGGCGAACGTCTGGAGTTGCAACGACCCGATTCTCCAAATACGAATGGCATCCCATTTATCACAGTGGATGAAGTGCGCTACAACGACAAACTGCCATGGCCAGTCGCCGCTGATGGCTCCGGCCCGTCGTTGCAACGGATGCGCCCCGACGCCTATGGCAACGAACCCACCAACTGGTTTGCCAGCGGAATCACCCCCGGCATTTCAAATGCCTTTAACGTGCCGCCGACCGTCACCGTAACCACGCCGCTCAATTATTCAACATTCATCCCGCCTGCAAACATCACTTTGCAGGCAGCCGCTTCTGATGTGGATGGGACTATTCGCAAAGTCGAATTTTTCGCCAACGGCTTAAAGATTGGCGAGGCGCTTTCGGCGCCCTTCTCAGTGGTTTGGTCAAACGCATCATCCGGCACTTATTCAATCACCGCCCGCGCAACTGATGATGACTTTGCGGTGACCGTATCCGAGCCGGTGACAATCATTGTTTTTTCCCCAATTCCCACCACTGTCATTTCCCGCGGCTCCTCTTGGAAATACTACGACAAAGGATTTTTGCCAGCCACAAACTGGACAATCGTTTCATACGACGACAGCAGTTGGAGCAATGGCGTCGCCCAGTTGGGCTACGGCGATGGTGACGAGACAACCATTGTTGGTTACGGCCCAGATTCCAACAACAAGTATATCACCACATGGTTCCGCAAAACTTTTACTGTCACCCAGCCCTCCCGGTTTTTGAGTCTTTACGTCAATGTATTGCGTGACGACGGCGCCGTGGTTTATTTGAATGGTGTTGAAATATTCCGCAACAACATGCCTGCAGGTCCGATCGCTTCCAACACACTCGCTCTCACAGCGGTTGGCGGCGCAGATGAGACATCTGTTTTTTACGGCACGAATGTCAGTCCAGCCCTGCTTCTTCCGGGCAGCAATGTCATTGCTGTGGAAATTCACCAGGCCAATGCCACCAGCAGCGATATAAGCTTCGATTTGGAACTGACCGGAACTCTGGGGCCGGTGCAACCTGTTGTCACACTTTTCAATCCCCAATCCAATTCCGTCTTTGTTGCACCATCCACAATTTTGCTGGAAGCAGACGCATCCTCCGCCGAAGGCAGCGCCATAACAGTTGTGGAATTTTACAATGGCACGAACAAATTGGGCCAGGACACTGTGGCGCCCTACAGCCTTGCTTGGAGCAATGTCCAGTCAGGTCAATACACCCTTTGGGCGTTGGCACGCAACGACGGTGGTCTCGCTCAAACCTCCGCACCGGTCTCCATCACGGTCATCACCAACACACCGCCAGTAGTCAGCTTGCTCGCGCCGGTTGATAACGCGGTGTTCAATCTGCCTGCCTCTGTCTTGCTGAAAGCCAGTGCCACGGACCCTTACGGCCAGATTGCACGCGTTGAATTTTACGCCGATGGCCTTTTGCTGGGTGAAATTGTGCAGCCTCCTTATGAACTAAGTTGGACAAATCCATCGGTCGGCATGCGTCTTCTCACAGCAGTAGCCACCGATAACCAAAATGCACGTGCCACAAGTGCCGTTGTAACTGTTTTCATAACTGATTTCACTCCCCAGCCGGTTACATTGGTTTCAACCGGTGCACTCTGGCAATATCTCGATACCGGCCAGGACCCGGGAACAAACTGGATGGCGCTTGATTACAATGCCAGTAGTTGGAGCAACGGTTTCGCTGAACTGGGGTATGGCGATGCCAGTGATGGACGCCCCGAACGAACAGTCATAAGCTACGGCCCAAATTCTTCTTCAAAATACATGGCCTACTATTTCCGCCATACATTTTTGGTGACCAATCCTGCCGACATACAACAGTTAACCTTGAGCGTTATGCGGGACGACGGGGCAGTTGCCTACCTGAATGGAGTCGAAATTTACCGTGATAACATGCCCGCCGGCACTGTCACATTCCAAACCGCCGCTTTAAGCGCGGCCACTGGCGCCGACGAGTACACTTTCTTCTCAACAAATGTAAACCCGTCTCTGCTGCTTCAAGGCACAAACATTCTTGCTGTTGAAGTTCATCAAAACTCGGCAACCAGCACCGACGTCAGCTTCGATGCCACATTGACGGCAATGGTTGTAAACTCGGATTACGATCAGGATGGCCTTCCCAACGTGTGGGAACTAGCACACGGGCTTGACCCTCGCGATCCTTCTGACGGCAACAGGGACAGCGACGGCGATGGCATGAGCGATGGACAGGAATTTCTAGCCGGCACAAATCCATTCGACGCCACAAGCGTTCTGCGCCTCTCCATCCCTGCTACAAATCGCGCGGTGCTGCAATTCAACGCATTGGCCGGCAAGAGTTACTCTCTGGAACGGCGCGATCATCCAATTTACGGCGGATGGGTTTTGGTCACAAACATCCCGCCTGCGCCATCCAACCGATTGCTGAATCTTCCCTATATCTCTGGCAATGTGGCACGATTCTATCGCATTCGCGTCCAGCCAACGCCGTAATCAAAACAAGCGGCCCTGGTTCTCGCCAGGTTTGATCCCAAGCTTTTTGTAGCTTAGCTCCGTGGCAACACGCCCCTGCGGCGTGCGTTTTAGGTAGCCTTCCATTATCAAATACGGCTCATACACCTCTTCAATAGTGTCCGGCTCCTCCCCTACAGCAACAGCCAGTGAGTTTATGCCAACCGGCCCGCCACCGAATTTTACAATAATCGCCTCCAGCAACCGCTTGTCCATTTCATCAAGGCCGTCCTGATCAATTTCAAGAATCCCCAACGCCTTGTCAGCCACGGCGGCGCTGATACGGCCATCACCCTTGACCTGGGCGTAGTCGCGCACACGCCGCAAAAGATTATTTGCTATGCGCGGCGTTCCACGGCTGCGCCTTGCTATTTCAAATGCGCCCTGCGCTTCAATCTCCACATTCAAAATCCTTGCCGAGCGCATCACAATTTGCTGCAACTGTCCGGCATCGTAATAGTCAAGCCGCTCACGAATCGGAAACCGCGTCAGTAACGGCGATGAAATCAAGCCGCTTCGGGTCGTCGCCCCGATGAGCGTGAACCGCGGCAAATTCAACCGAACACTGCGCGCATTCGGCCCCTGGTCTATGATAATATCCAGTTTGAAATCCTCCATCGCCGGATAGAGATATTCTTCAATGGTTTTTTGCAGCCGGTGAATTTCATCTATGAACAGAACATCCTTCTCTTCAAGATTGGTCAGCAACCCGGCCAAATCTCCCGCCTTTTCAATTGTCGGGCCGCTGGTGCATTTGATGTTGGCCCCCATCGCCTTTGCAATTATGTGCGCCAGTGTGGTCTTGCCCAGTCCGGGCGGGCCGTTCAACAAAATATGGTCAAGCGCCTCGCCACGTTGTCGCGCCGCCTCCACCGCTATTTCAAGCCGCTGCTTGACCTTGGCCTGTCCTGTGAATTCGGAAAACAGCGAGGGCCGCAGCGTAACTTCCAACGCCGCATCCGGTTTGTTGAGCACGTCTGTAACCAGCCGCTCGGCCATGCCGCAAAGAATGCGGAAACAAAACAAATCGGACAAGCCAAATTCAGCCGGGTGTGGAAATCAAACCCGTTGCCTGTAAAAGGCTCGCAAAGCGTGTGCTTATTCCTTCGCAGGCTCCTGCAAGCGCGGCAACGCGCCAGGCACGTTGGTGAAGTCAAAATTTCGCACAGCCTCGGCGGCGAGCGTGCCCAGCAGCGAACGCAATTTGACTACGTTTCCTTTTCCGTCCGGATGATTTCGGTTGCATAAAAACAACACAAAAGTTTTGGAAAACGGATCTATCCACATGCTCGGCCCTGTCCATCCAGTGTGTCCGTAGGAGCCTACCGGAAAGACTTTTCCGCGCGGCCCGGCGTAAGGCGAGTCAATATCCCAGCCCAAACCCCGGCGTTGTTTGACTTCCGGCGGCGATTGCACGCTGGTCATGAGTTTGACCGTCTCCGGCTTGAGCACCCGCCGGCCATCCAGCTCGCCCCCGTTGAGCATCATGCGGCAATAACGTGCTAAATCCGCCGCAGTGGTGAACACACCTGCATGGCCGGCCACACCGCCCATCGCACGGGCGGTGGGATCGTGCACCACACCACGCAGGGTTTGCTCCGTTGGCGCAATTCTCTCCCGCCATGCCGCCGGAGGCAAATACCGCGTATCTTTCATTCCCAGCGGCTCAAAAATTTCACTCATTGCAAATTCATTTAATGGTTTGCCGCTGACTCTACGCACGATTTCCCCAAGCAAAATAAAATTCACATCGCTATACCGGAATGCCTGCCCTGGGGATGGATTAATCCTTTCAGTAACAGCCTGCGCTACCGCCGAGGCATGGTCATGCAGTTGATTCCGGCGGGTCAGACCCGATGGCAGCCCGGACGTGTGCGTCAACAGATGCCGCAATGTTATCTTTTCTCGTTCCCCACCGGTAAATTCTGGAATCCAGTTGCTGACCGGCTTGTCCAATTCAAGCTGGCCGCGCTCAACTAAAATCATTATCGCCGGAGCCGTCGCCAGGACCTTTGTTAAAGATGCTGCATCATAGATGGTATCAACCGTGGCAAGCTCCTTCGCAGGTATCAGGGCGCGATAGCCGAAACTTTTAACATATACGACACCTTGCCGCTCAAGCCATAGCACACCGCCCGGCGTCTCCTTGTTGGTAATCGCCTGGAGGATGGTTTGATCTATCGCTGCAAGTTTCTCCGGATAAAAAACGTTGGTAAGCCGGGCAGTCTCTGAAACCGCCTGCGGCCCTTCAACAGCGGCGCAGTAACCACCGACAACCGGCGCAAAAGCCGCAAAAACTGCAAAAAACAGCCGCCAAAACATCATTTCCGGCGTGCCCCTCGAAACATCGCGCTTAGTTTTCATGCTTTACAATCCCTTTCCCGCCCAAACCGGACTTTTTCCCATCCCGGATGGAATTTTTGCCAATTATGGTTTGCAGGATTGAAAAATCCAGCCGGCAAATTCAAACTTCGCCTCATTGGACGAAATGAACAACAAATCTCTTGAAAACAAATGGGTTTTGATAACCGGAGCTTCAGCAGGATTCGGCGCTGCGGGTGCACGCGCCTTTGGCGCGGCAGGCGCTCGTTTGATTTTGGGTGCGCGCCGTGAAGAACGTCTGGCGCAAGTAGCAAAGGAAGCCATCCAGGCCGGAGCGCATGCAGCACACTGGCATCAGCTCGACGTCACAAATCCGGCCAGCATTACGGCATTTGCAGACTGGGTGCGCACCCTCACCACCAAGCTCGACGTGCTGGTCAACAATGCAGGCGGGGCACGCGGTCTGGACCCGATTGCTTATGGCAAAGATGAAGACTGGGATTACATGATTCAGGCCAATGTGCTGGGGCTGGCTCGCATGACACGCGCCATGTTGCCACTGATGACCAACAATCCGGGAAGCACAATCATAAATATCGGTTCCATCGCCGGCCACGTCGCCTATGAAGGCGGCGCTATTTACTGCGCTGCAAAGGCCGGTGAAGCCCAAATCTCGCGAGCACTGCGCCTGGAACTCTGCGGCACTGGCGTGCGCGTATGCTCACTTGACCCCGGTTTTGCTGAAACCGAATTTTCACTGGCAAGGTTTCATGGCGATGCCAACCGTGCCAAAAAAGTCTATGAGGGAATGATACCACTGACGGCCGAAGATGTGGCCGAGGCAATGGTATGGGTTGCCAGCCGCCCGCCCCATGTTTGCATTGATCAAGTGGTGATTAAACCAACTGACCAGGCAGCCATCCACAAAGTCCATCGGCGCACGACCAGCCCAAAGCAACCCTGACAACTCGCGTAATGCGCCCAGTTTGCGCTTGGTCATAAGGCGGGCTTGCTACAAAATCGGGGTGATTGGATCGGAATAGTAAAAATAGCGGCGAGAATTTCACGGAAAGTGCATCTCAGGATGCGCTGTCCCGAATGCGTATAACGGTGCGCGGCGCTGTTCAGGGGGTTGGTTTTCGCCCGTTTGTTTACAGGCTGGCAACTGAATTAAAGCTGAAGGGATGGGTAAAAAATTCAGCCGCAGGCGCGTTGATTGAAATCGAAGGGCCGGCGCAGGCGGTGGAACAGTTCCTGCTCCGTTTGGAACCTCAAAAGCCGCCGCATTCTTTCATTCAAAGCCTCGAATACGTCCGGCTTGACCCGGCAGGGCACACCACTTTTGAAATTCGACACAGCGACACAATCGGCCCGTTGACGGCGATTGTGCTGCCGGACATTGCCACCTGCCCGGAATGTCTCAAGGAAATGTTTGATCCAGCAAATCGCCGCTACCGTTATCCGTTTACAAATTGCACCCACTGCGGCCCGCGCTTTTCCATAATCGAAGCCCTTCCCTACGACCGTCCCAATACCACCATGCGGGCTTTTGTAATGTGCCCGGCTTGCCAGGCTGAATACGACAATCCCGAAGACCGCCGCTTTCACGCACAACCAAACGCATGTCCGGTTTGCGGACCGCATGTTGAGTTTTGGGACCCGAATGGCCGCACCCTTGCAAGCCGGGATGAAGCCATCGCAATGGCAGAGGCCGCAATTAAAGACGGAAAAATAGTGGCAGTCAAAGGATTGGGCGGATTTCATCTGATGGTTGACGCCCGCCAGGATGCAGCAGTGCGCCGCCTTCGGGAACGCAAACACCGCGAAGAAAAACCTCTCGCCCTGATGTTCCCGGACCTGGATTCCATCGCCCAACAATGCGAGTTTTCAGAATTGGAACGTCGCCTGCTCCAGTCGCCGGAATCGCCAATCGTCCTGTTGCGCAAACGCCCCGGCGCCAGGGGCTTGTCAGATGCCGTTGCCCCCGGCAACCCCAACCTCGGTGTCATCCTCCCTTATACGCCATTGCATCATTTGCTCCTGGCCGACTTGCGCATTCCACTGGTTGCCACCAGCGGCAATATATCCGACGAACCGATCTGTATTTCTGAAACTGAAGCGTTGCATCGGCTGGCGGGCGTTGCCGACGCTTTCCTTGTGCACAACCGTCCAATTGCACGGCATGTGGATGATTCAATTGCTAGACTCATCCTTGGACGTGAACAAGTGCTGCGTCGCGCACGCGGGTACGCCCCGCTGCCATTGCCGGTTCCGCATGATTTGCCTCCTTTGCTGGCCGTCGGCGCGCATTTGAAAAACGCGATTGCTGTGGCCATCGGACGGCAGGTGGTAATCAGCCAGCACATTGGAGACCTTGAAACAGCCGAGGCCTGGGATGCATTCAAACGTGTCGCTTCCGACTTGCCGCGCCTTTGGGGTGTATCCCCAAAACGGTTGGTTTGCGATTCGCATCCTGATTATCTATCAACCCAATTCGCCCGCGATTCAGGAAAGCCATTTACGGCAATCCAGCATCATGCTGCGCATGTCGCGGCATGCGCCGCCGAAAATGAAATTATCGGGCCTGTTCTGGGTGTCTCATGGGATGGCACAGGTTATGGATTGGACGGAACAGTTTGGGGAGGCGAGTTTATCCGGCTGGACGGCAACCACTGGGAACGGGTCGCTCATTTGCGCCTTTTCCCTCTGCCGGGTGGCGATGCCGCAATCAAGGAACCGCGGCGCGTGGCTCTTGGGATTCTTTTCGAGCTTATGGGCCAAAACGCCCTAGCGCGTCAGGAGTTGCCCACCGTTCAAGCGTTCACGCCGTCTGAACTGAAAATAATCGCCACAATGCTTTCGCAGCGTGTTAATTGCCCTCTCACATCCAGCGCCGGCCGCCTTTTTGACGCAGTTTCAAGCCTGATTGGGCTGCGTCAGAAACTCAACTTTGAAGGACAGGCCGCCATGGAGCTTGAAGCCGCAGCAACAGCAGTAACAGAGCTGAAAGCATATCCTTTCAGCCTCGGTGAAAATCGCGGTGCAATTATTTGTGACTGGATGCCGATGTTTGATGCATTGCTGAAAGATATCAGCCAGGGGTTGCCAGCCGGCGTGATTGCTGGCAAATTTCACGCAGCTCTTGCTGAGCTTGTTGTTGAAGTGGCGCGTAAGATGAGCGAACGTTCCGTGGTATTGACAGGCGGTTGCTACCAAAACCGTCTTTTGACGGAGCTGACTGTTGCGCGGCTTCGCGCCGCCGGTTTTACGGCTTACTGGCATCAACGCGTTCCGCCCAACGATGGCGGCATCGCCTTTGGACAGGCGGTATTGGGTGGCAGACCTTGATGAGAGGCACCGCCTTCTTCATGCGCTGGTAAAGGCCGTTGTGACGAAATAAAACATTATTGAGGCAAAATTATGTGTCTTGCAGTGCCGGGAAAAATCGAAAGTGTTCGGGAAACCGAACTCGGTTCACGCATGGGACGGGTGAATTTTGGCGGCATTGTCAAGGAAGTCAGCCTTGATTTCGTGCCTGAAGCTGCTGTCGGGGACTACGTTATTGTACATGTCGGCTTCGCACTGAGCAAAGTGGATGAGGCCGAGGCCCAAAAAGTTTTCGAGTACCTCAAGCAAATGGATGAACTTGGCGAGTTGGAATCGCAACAGGAAACTGCCGCAACCTCTCCCCCAGACCCAACAGCGCCACAATCATCATCATGAAATTTATTGACGAATACAGGCAGGCCGAAGAAGTCCAGCGGTTTGCGCAAAAGCTCAGGTCAATCACAAGCCGCCCGTGGACACTGATGGAAATCTGCGGCGGCCAAACCCATGCGCTGTTGAAATTCGGAATAGACGAACTGCTGCCACCTGGACTGACAATGGTGCATGGCCCCGGCTGCCCGGTTTGCGTTACACCGCTGGAAATCATTGACAGAGCCATTGCCATAGCCAGCCAGCCCGGCGTCATCTTTTGCTCCTTCGGTGACATGCTGCGTGTGCCCGGTTCAAAAAAGGATTTGCTCACAGTAAAGGCTGAAGGCGGAGATGTTCGCATGGTCTATTCGCCCCTGGATGCCTTGAAGCTGGCCCAAAATAATCCAGATAGACAGGTTGTATTCTTTGCAGTCGGTTTTGAAACTACGGCACCTGCCAATGCGATGGCGGTTTACCAAGCCAGAAAACTTGGCTTATCCAATTTCTCCATACTTGTTTCCCATGTGCTGGTGCCGCCGGCAATGGAGGCCATACTCTCATCGCCGGATTGCCGGGTGCAGGGATTCCTGGCTGCCGGCCATGTATGCGCCGTGATGGGCTACCATGAATACCCACCAATAGCCGCCAAATACCGCGTGCCAATCGTAGTAACGGGATTTGAGCCGTTGGATTTGATCCAGGGCATCTATATGTGCGTCAAACAGCTCGAAGAAGGCCGCCATGAAGTCGAAAACCAGTATGCCCGCTCAGTCCGTCGCGAAGGCAACGAACCAGCCCAAGCGTTAATCCGCAAAGTTTTCCAGCCGGTTGATCGCAAATGGCGCGGCATCGGCAACATCCCGCGAAGCGGGCTTGGGCTTGCCCCGGAATATGCGAGCTTCGACGCCGAGCAACGATTCGGCGTTGCTGGCATCAGCGCCAACGAATCCACCGAGTGCATTAGCGGCATAATTCTGCAAGGCGTGAAAAAACCGACGGAGTGTCCAGCCTTTGGTACCCGCTGCACACCTGAACATCCGCTCGGCGCAACCATGGTCTCATCCGAAGGCGCCTGCGCCGCCTATTACCGATACCGCCGCTCCGCCGACGCAGCATCATGACCAATGCCACATAAATACCGAAGATGCAAAACCCTGAAATGAAATCCACCAACAACGAGCAAAAAGGCATTGTTGCCACCGGTTTTACAGGCGAATGTCCCCTGCCCTTTGACGATTATCCGCAGGTGCTCATGGCCCACGGCGGCGGCGGCAAACTTACCAATCAATTGATTAAAAAACTCTTCCTGCCGGCCTTTGACAACCCGGTTTTGAACCAGCAGCACGATGGCGCCTTGCTCGAAATAAACGGCGTCCGCCTTGCATTTACCACCGATTCCTACGTTGTGCGCCCCATCTTTTTCCCGGGCGGTGACATCGGCCAACTCGCCGTGTACGGCACGGTTAATGACCTGGCCATGTGCGGCGCGCGTCCGCTTTATTTGAGCGCGGCTGTGATTCTCGAGGAAGGCTTCCTGATGGAAGACCTTCGCCGCATTGTGCAATCAATGCAAAATGCGGCCGCCAAAGCCGGCGTGCAGTTGGTCACTGGCGACACCAAGGTGGTGGACAAGGGAAAAGGCGATGGCCTTTACATCAACACCGCCGGCATCGGCGTAATCGAACATGCGCTGACCATAACTCCGGCCAGCGTCAGACCGGGAGATGCAATTCTTGTCAACGGCGACATAGGAAGACACGGCATCGCAATCATGGCCGTTCGTGAAGGTTTGTCCTTTGAATCACTCATTGAGAGCGATTCCGCCCCGTTGGCCGGCCTTGTCCAAACGCTATTGGATAACCATATCACCGTTCATTGTCTTCGCGATCTTACCCGCGGCGGCCTTGCCAGCGCGCTGGTTGAAATCGCCGGGGCTGCAGGCCTTGACATGCAAATTGAGGAAACAGCCATCCATGTCAGGGAAGATGTCCGCGGTGCTTGTGAAATTCTGGGCTTTGACCCCCTCTATGTTGCAAACGAAGGCCGCATGGTTGTCTTTATTCCGGAAGAGCAAAAAAACAAGGCCCTTTCATTGATGCGCGCCCATCCACTTGGCGTGCAAGCAAACATCATCGGCCATGTTTCAAGTCCGGGAAAAGGCATCGTCAGACTCCGCAGCCGCATCGGTGCAACCCGGATTGTGGACATGCTTTCCGGAGAACAGTTGCCCCGTATTTGCTGAGATCAAATCCCTTCTCCCAAGCCATAATATCGTTGCGACTCAAAGAATTTGACTTGCCAGAGGAAAATCAGATGAATATCAGTAAACTCAGGTTGGCGCGTTTTTTGGGACTGTGGGAGGAAAGCGGATGGACGAGCCAATAATAAAAATCGAAAAGCTGCGTATCGAATATCGCAGCCGTGAACTGGGCGCCCCTGTCAAAGTGGCGGTCAAAGACCTCAGCCTTGAGGTTCATAAGGGAGAGGTGTTTGGGTTCCTGGGGCCTAACGGAGCCGGCAAGACCAGCACAATGAATGTGCTGCTGGGGTTCCTGCCTCCGGCAGGTGGCCGGGCCAGCATTTTTGGCGTGGATGTGCGTCAGCCAATTGCACGGCAACGCATCGGTTATCTGCCTGAATTGACCTACTACTATAAATTTCTTACGGCCGAAGAGCTGCTCCGATTCTACGGCCGCATTTTTAATCTGCCACAAGCGGAGCTTGCACGGCGTATTGATGCCGTGCTCAAATTGGTGGGTCTGGAAGAGGCTCGCGGACGGTTGATCAAAACCTATTCAAAAGGGATGCAACAAAGGGTGGGCCTTGCGCAGGCCCTTATCAATGACCCGGATTTGCTCATACTCGATGAGCCAACCAGCGGGCTTGATCCGGTTGGAAGGATGCAAGTCAGGCAAATCATCCAACGGCTGCATTCAGAGGGTAAAACAATCTTTTATTCATCTCATGAACTCGGCGAAGTCGAAACTGTATGCGACAGGGTGGCGGTTATGCATAAAGGCGAATTGAAAGTGCAAGGCAAAGTCGAGGATTTGATTCGCCAGTTTAAGGGCAACTTGGAGGAAGTCTTTCTCAAAGCAATCGGCTACGTGCCGGCTGAAAATCAAACTCCCGAATCATCACCCGCAAACACATGATCCGTAATATCCAGGCAGTGGCAGGTGTTGTGCTCCGGGAAATGCTCCGGCGCAAGGATTTCTATGTGGTATTGGTGCTGAGCTTTTTGTTGGTAGGGCTGATGGCTGCCAGCCGTTTTTTCAGCGCCGACAAGGCTGTCGCATCCCTGAAGGACGCCGCCCTGTTGATAATCTGGATTTCGGCGTTTGTCATAGCCGTGACTTCCGCCGCAAGGCAAATCCCGGCTGAATGTGAAAGTGGCACCATTTTCCCATTGCTCGCAAAACCGATTACCAGAACCGAGGTGCTGCTGGGCAAGTTCATGGGCTGCTGGCTGGCATGCGGCGTTGCTCTGGCAGTGTTCTACGCCTTCTTGACCATCTTCAGCGCATCGCGTGCTCACACCATGCCTGGCGCCATCTTCTTCCAGGCTTTCTGGGCGCATTGGATACTGCTTGGCCTCATCATCAGTCTGGCATTGCTTGGCTCTTTGGTATTTGCCGCCCCCTCCTCAAACACCACCATCTGTCTTGTTGCGCTCGCCGGTCTATGGTTGCTGGGCGGCCACCTCAACCATATTGCGCTTCGCATGACCGAGCCTGGCTCAACACTGGTTTACATCCTCTACTACATTCTGCCGCATGTGGAGCTTTTCGATTTACGTCGGTTGGTTGTGCATGATTACCCTGCCGTGCCATGGTTGATGTGGGCCGCACAAACTCTTTACGGCCTTACATATACGGCGGCGCTTTTGGTAATCGGCTGTACATTATTCCAGCGCAAATCCTTGCGTTAGAGATTCTGCCATGTCTGCTGCCTTGTTAAATTTCGGGTTGTTGCTGACCATCTGCTTTTGTCTGGCGACATGGGTTGAGCCGCGCTGGCGCAAGTATTCAAAACAAGCCGGCTCACCGGCCTCCATTTCAACAAAACTTCTCGGCGAAAGCCGCCGCCTTCTGGCCGGTCAGGCTCTAATTGCAGCCGACAAATATTTTCATCTGGGCTATTACCCAAGCGTCTTTGAACTGGCCGAAAAAGAAGAAGACCAGCATTTCCAGGGCATGGTTACCCAAACAAACGCCGCAAATCATGCAGAAGAAAAGACTCACCATAGAGAGCCTCTCGACTGGCTGGAACGATTCTCACGCCATTTCCATCCATCCGTCCATGTCCATGCCGATGAAAAAGGGGAAGCAGCCCAACGTGAAATACTCCCATGGTTGCGAATCGCCGCGGAACTGGAGCCTGAAAACCCCCAGGTTTATGTTCTGGCCGGCTTTTATCTGCGGACGCGCTTCAACCGCATTGATGATGCGGAGTCATTTCTGCGCGATGGACTGCGCGCAAACCCAGGCAGTCCGGAAATTCTTCTCGAGCTTTCAAAACTCTATCTTGATAACCGCAATGATCCAGGCCAATCACTGAATCTGGCGGAACTTGCATGGCGGCGATGGCTGGAGCAGGCGCAGAAAACAGAAGAACCGGATATTTTTCTAAAACAGCAAATTGTGACGCAACTGGTTCAGGCGGAGACTAAACTCGGTCATTGGCGTCAGGCAATTCGATGGCTCGAAGAATTGAAAAAACATTCTCCAAATCCAGAGTCCGTAGCACAACGCATCGAGGAATTGCGCCGCGAACACATTCACGACCTCTGAACCACAAAGGCCGCCGGCAAGTCTGCGTCATTTCATCTCCAACTGCTTCATCTGCCACCGCACAAGAGTCCGTACCATATCCACATCGGACTCCGAAAGCCCCGCCCGGCTGAGTTTCACCCCAAACGCAGTCAGCCACACATCTCTTGCAGGCCGGTAGCCAAGCTCTGTCTGCAGTTTTTTTTCCAAATCATACATGTGCCCTGCCCCGTAAAAAACAGCCACAGACGCTTTGGATGAACGCTTCCTGACAACCTTTTTCAAATCATCAATCACAACCTGATTCCGCGCTTTAATCAGTGCGTCCGCCAGATGCTTTATGTCCGGCGGCAACCCGCCGGCCTCGGACAAATCCCCTTTCACTTCCCCAAGGATTTCTATAAACATCAGCTTTGTCATCCCCTGCAAGTATGGGCTTGAGCCGATAAATTTAAGCGCCAGATTCAACAGCGCCCCGACGATTGAACTGCCATCCATAACCGACAGGAGTTGTCCCAGTTGATTCTCAGCGCCAGTTGCGCCGCTGCCCGGTTGCTGTGAGCGCAATAGTTGCGCCAATTGCTCAAGCGTCAAATCGCTGTTCGTGAAATTCGGCCGCTCGTAGTCAATGGCCTCCAACTGAAACACAAGTCCAAGTGAATGCGCCAGATTTGCCTGCAGTCCACCGATGCTGCTGCCGGCCTTTGATGGTTTACCGCCAACCCCCTCGTAAAGCACATAAGTCTGTGCATTTAGATGCTCCTGCAATTGTTTGTAATATTGAGGCTCACCCAAATGCGACGCCGCCACAAGCCAGATTGCAGGCCCGCGCCTTTCTGCTGGCAAAAATTGGCGTAACGCAACCTGTAATTCAATGCTATCCTCATCAGGCCGCTGGACACGCAAATACGGCTTTGGTGGCTCCGTCGAACTGGCCCTTATTGCTCGCTCAGTGGAACAGCCACCCTGTCCCAATAAGAGCAACAGCGCCACCAGTTGGGCCGCTTTAAGCCACTGCTTTTTGTTCACGCAGAAAATTTAGCGTGGTTCAGTGAAAAATGGAAAAACAAAGTGGCCGCTTTGTGCCAACGCAAGCGGAATTAACCGCGACATTGTCACCCCATCAAAACTTGATAACGCCCGCATTCTTTCAAGCCAGAGGCGGAAGAACTTTATCAACACGGTTCTTCGCCAGCGTCACATATTTGGGCAGGCCGCCTTCCATTGGCACCTTAACCTCTCCTTCAATCAACGGACGGGCGTATTCAACAAACTTTTCGTTCGGCAAAAAGCCATCCTCGCTTATCCAATCGCGAGGCACCATGTGCTCGACATTGGCAATATCCGCAAGCGGCTGCAGCCCGGTCTCCCATTTGTATGGATTCGATGAAACCCGGACAATTTTAACCATGAACCCGCTCTGGCCTTCAACCGCTGCGCGCACCGCTGCCTGGCCGCAGGCGTAAGCCTGGTCATTATCCACCTTGCTTGACAGATGTGCGGCCGCCCGTTGTGCGTAGCCAAGCTTCACCGTGCGCGTCTTGGTTTTCAAATTGTCTTCAACCAACTTCTTGAGCGCCTCCGCAGCCCCGGACAGCACCGGATGCCCAAAAGCGTCAAGTTTCTCCTTGTCGGCGCCCAGTTCTTCCCCCTTTTCGTCCTTCAATCCCTCGCCCACCACCACAATGCAATACCTGTAAGCCGCAATGGTCTCCTTGACCTTTGCGATAAACCGCTCGGTGTTGAACTGAATCTCCGGCAGCAAAATGACGTGCGGCGGGTCCTCGGGAGCGCGCTTGGCCAGAACAGTGCCTGCGGCGATCCAGCCGGCTGATCTCCCCATTACTTCAATAATGCAGCAGGAACCGTCATCGGTTGCCATGCTCCCAACGTCTATTCCAACCTCCATCACGGTTGTGGCATTGTACTTGATGACAGAGCCGTAGCCGGGGCATTGGTCTGTATGCGGCAGGTCATTGTCTATTGTCTTCGGAATCCCTATCACCCTGAGTTCATAACCGCGCTTTATCGCTTCTTCATGAATTTTATGCGAGGTATCCTGCGAATCATTGCCGCCGGCGTAAAAGAAGTACCGGATGTTGTGCGCCTGGAAAACCTCGAACAACCGGTTCATGTCAGCCGCGGCCTTTTCCGGTTTCTTCTTGAAATCAATTTTGTACCGGCAGGTTCCCAGGGCCGCCGCCGGAGTGTGGCGCAAACCTTCAATTGCCCGCGCCTTTTCATCATTCAAATCCACCAAATCCTCCCGCAGAATCCCGTAGATTCCGTTCAGCCCGCCGTATATTTCCTCGATGCAATCATGTTTGCCAGCCTCGTCCACAACTCCGGCAACGCTTGCATTGATGACAGATGTCGGCCCACCTGACTGGGCCACCAGTAGATTTCCTGTTAATTCAGCCATAATCTAATTCGTTTCTCAAATGAACCAAACCCGCCAAAACCATGCCAGCCTTTGGCCTTCAATGTCAAAGGCGAATTGCATGAATCTCACTATTTTTTCATTTTTTACCTTCTGATGGACGACTTTTTCCGTAACTCAAACACCCGCTGGAACGGGGTTGCCGCCCGCCTTGCAGAAGACGCACCCTGGACAATCAAGGCACCATCCAGATGGCATGAAGCCGTCCTTCCACCCATTCAAAGGCTGCGCGACGATCGCTGGTTTCGCCGACATGCAACCAGTCCATCCGCTCGGCAATAGTGGATAACAACGCAAAGTTCTGAAAGGCAAGTTGCCCCTCTTCCTCCGCCGGAATTTCAGTGGGGAGCGTCGCCGGCAGACCTGTACCAGGCGCAAGCGGTGAGAGGTAATGCAAATGATTGATTGACTGTGAGCGCCATGCCGCCTCCGCTTCCTTGTCTTCATGGTGCACAATTGTGCGCCCCAACACCCGCAGTTGCATGGATTCGACCGGATCATAAAACACCCATTCGCTCCATGGATGGCTGTAAATTTGCTGTATTTTATTGGCCCGGACATCTGAATAACACACCAAAACCCGGCTCTTCGGGTCCACGGCACGCAAAACCACCACGCGCCCGGCCGGCCGATTCACATTGACCGTTGTGAACACCGGATTGCGCCACGGGTGCGACTTGTCCTTGCAGGCCATCTGCAATTTGGTCCAAATGTTGGCCAACAAGGTTTCCAAGTGAGTCGTAGTCCAATCCACAGCGATGTTTCCTGCCAGCTTTGTCCCTTGTGCGTCAAGCGCTATGTTTTCGGAAGCCCATCACGTTCAGGAAAAACTTGAATCCGAATCACGCCCGGCGTTCAACAGCATCCGCATACACTGTATGCATTCGCTCATGGCCGGCGCTCCCTTATGGCGGCCAAAATGTCAGCTATCACATCGGCGCGCGGCCTTGCTCCCAAGTTTCCCTTGCCGTGAACGCGAACGCTTACTTGATTTGCCTGCAAATCGCGCGGCCCTATCACCAACATTGTATGGACACGCGCCTTCTCGGCCTCTTGAATCTTGCCGTTGATTTTGTCCGTTGAATAGTCGCCCGTCACGCGGACGAACGAGGCACGCAATTCGCGCACAATGGATTCGGCATACGCCACAAGCGGTTCTTCGGCGCCAATTGTGAGAACCCGCACCTGCTCCGGCGCCAGCCAGAGCGGGAAGTTGCCCGCGTAATGCTCGATCAAAAATCCAATAAACCGCTCGTGTGTCCCCAGCGGAGCGCGGTGGATGCAAAGCGGCGTCTTCATTGTGTTGTCCCTGTCCCGATACACAAGCCCGAAGCGTTTCGGGACCGCGAAATCCACCTGATTTGTTGCCAGGGTGAACTCCCGGCCTATTACGCTCCACACCTGCACATCTATCTTCGGACCATAAAAGGCCGCCTCGTTTGGCACCTCAACATAAGGGATACCCGAATCCTTGAGCACTTGTCTGACCATCGCCTCAGTCTGCAACCACAATTCCGGCTCGTTGACATACTTTTTCCCCAATCCCTCCCGGCTGTGGGTGCTGAATCGCATCACATATTTCTCAATGCCGAAAATCTTGAAGTATTTCAGATACATTTCATTAACGGCGTTGAATTCGGCGGCGAATTGCTCCGGAGTGCAGTAAATATGCGCATCATTCATGTTCATTGAACGCACGCGCATTAATCCGAACAACTCGCCCGACTGCTCATACCGGTAGCAACAGCCGTACTCGGCAAGACGCAGTGGCAAATCACGGTAGCTCCGCGGCTCGGCTGCAAAAATCCGGTGATGATGCGGGCAGTTCATTGCCTTCAAATAATAAGTGGTCGGACGCGACTCGCCCTCATCCTTCCCCTGCCCGGCCTCGCGTTCTTCATGTAACTGCATCGGCGGGAACATGCTGTCCGCGTAATAGGGCAAATGCCCGCTTGTTGTGTACATGACCTCGCGCGCAATGTGCGGTGTTTTTACCCTGACATAGCCGGCGGCAAACTCCGTCTCCTTGGCCAGTTTCTCAAGCTCCTCCACCAGCGCCGTTCCTTTTGGCAGCCAGAGCGGCAGCCCCGGCCCCACGTATTCCGGGTCAATTACATACAAACCCATCTCCACGCCTATTTTCCTGTGGTCCCGCCTCTTCGCCTCCTCCTGCATCTTGAGCCATTCATCCATCTGCGTCTTGTTTTTGAACGCAACGCCGTAAATGCGCTGCAGTTGTGGATTCCGCTCATCCCCCTTGTAATAGGCGCTTGCCACGGTGGTCAGCTTGAACGCTCCTATGTTGCCGGTGCGCATTACATGCGGCCCGGCGCACAAATCCACAAAGTCGCCATTCCGGTAATATGATATCGGCTCCCCTTCGGGTATCTGATTCAACAAATCGAGCTTGAACTTGCTCGGCATCCCCGGCCTTTCACCCAGCGCCCCCAGCCGCCCGCTTTGCGCGTCCGCCACCGCCTGCTGCCTGCTGACCACGATTTTCTCGAACGGATGATTCGCCTTTATCTCCTTCTTCATCTCTTCCTCGATCTTGGGAAAGTCCTCCGGCGTTATCCTGTGGGAACATTCCAAGTCGTAGTAAAACCCGTTGTCAACCGGCGGCCCGTAGGCCAGTTGTGCGTCCGGCCACAACCGTAGAATGGCGGTTGCCATTACGTGTGCGCATGAATGCCTCAGCCTCTCCAGCTCGCCCATTTGATTGCGCTGTTCCAGACTCTTGCGTTCGGTTTCAATTTTCTCGTTTTCCATGGCAATAACACTCCAATCCCCGTGTACAAATAAAAAAGCCTCGATCTGTCAAGAGCGAGGCGTCAGCGTCCGCGGCTTTGTCCGGGGACGCTTAAGTCGTCGTTGTGTTCCCCAACATCGTCTCGAAGGCTAACGCAGGCACATCCATAAGACAATAAAAAACACCGCGATTATTGAGGCCCTGCCTGCTGCCGCTTTTGCATCTCCCTCACCATCTGACGCAACTCCTGCATTTCCTGTCGCATCCGTTCAACCTCCTCACGCAAAGCCGCATTGCCGCGCCAGTCAGCGCCCGCGCCCTCGCCAATTCCTCCACCCCTTGGCCTCTCGCGATTCGCCTGTTCCGGCAGCCAGCCCTCCCAGCCCGGCGGCGGACGGTTGAGATTCTCCATGGCCTCCCTGGCTTGTCACGCCAAATTGGTAAATGTTGGGGTGCGCCCAAAATCTGACTCCCTCAGCGGATGGTAGTTTCATTCAATCCAAATGGTAAACCTCTTCGGCATCTGACCAGATTTTGCCTTTAAGGGCAGCGTCCGGGAGCGGCAACTGGCAGGGATCAGTTTCTTTCCACCACCGTTGCGTTTCGGGATCGGCAGCCATTTTTTTCATGTCGGCATCGAAGTTTTTGCCGGTGTATTCGAGGTAGCTGAACAAGTAGAGCTTCCCTTCGATCTCCTTGACGTAGATTGAATAATTCCGGATGTGGCATTCTTTGAGCATTTTGTTTACGGACGGCCACGGGTTGGCGTGGAGTTGTTTGTAGTAAGCGGCCTTCTCCGGCTTCAACCCGGTAACCCAGGCATAACGTTTTGGCTGTGTCGAAGCGCAGCCTGTCAGACACACCGCCAGGACAACCCATATCAAGTGTTTCATGGTAATTCCTTTCTTTAACGGAAAATGATGTAAAGCACAACGAATGTCAAAAACACAATGGCCGACATTAAACGATAGTCCGACAAACCGGTTCCGCATCGGGATTTGAACGGCTCGCTCCAGTGTTCCCAAACCAATGCTTTGGCTTCTTCTTTCAACGGTTCCGGCATCAACAACGAAGCGATCACCTGAATCAAAACACAGATGCAGAAGATGCCAAACGACGCCAACATGAAGTCTTTCAACAACACGTTGTATATGAGGTTCCAAACAGGCGAAGCCGTCACCGCCTGAGGCGAGACGATTGAATCCTTGAAGAAATCCAAAAAGAACCCTGCAGCTCCGATGAATCCGCCAGCCACCATTGTGAGAAAAGCCGCCCGTCCGCCAGCGCGTTTCCAAAATACTCCGACCAGGAACACGGCGGTAATCGGGGGAGCAACGTAGCAGATCAAAACGTTCAACCCTTTGAAAATGGTGTCGTAATGGCCGAAAATCGGTGAGAGCACAATTGCCATAACCGTCGCGACAACCGTCGTCCAGCGCCCGATGGTGACAAGACTATGGTCAGTTGTTTGCGGACGCCATCGTTTCCATATATCATAGGCAAACAGTGTCGCCGCCGAATTGAGCGCCGCCGAGCAGGTTTGCATCGCCGCCGCCAGCATTGCCGCAATTACAAGTCCCTTCAGCCCGACCGGCAACAGATGGGTGACCATGAACGGATAAGCATCCTTGGACGAGGCAGGACCTACCCCTGCCCCAAAGTAACCCTTTTGAACAAGACCCACGCAGATGATGCCGGGCAGCACAAACAGGAACACCGGCAGTATCTTGATGAACGCGCAGAACAACGGCCCAAGCCGGGCGTTCTTCTCGTCTTTGGCAGCGAGCACACGCTGCACAATGGTTTGGTCGCAACACCAGTACCAGATGCCAATAACCGGATAGCCGAGCAATATCGAGTACCACGGCACGTTGGCAATCACGGTATTATCATTGGCCGGGTGCATCATGTGCAAAAACGAGCGGGTGGAAAGTTCCACCGTGCCCTCCTTGCCCAGCAGTGGATGCGGTTGTGTGGCCAGCAAATTTGCAAGCGCATCCCAGCCGCCCACAGCATGATAGCCAACCGCCGTTATACAAATTGCGCCGATTAGCAATAATACGGTCTGGATGCTTTCCGTCCATACCACCGCCAGCAAACCGCCGATAACCGTGTAAATGCCAGTCAACACTCCCAGCACAACGATGAAAAACATCTGGGCGCTCATGCCAAGAATGGTTTTAGTTTCCGGTATGCCGCAAATGAAACAGAGCACGGCCGCGGCAGTGAACAACGCCACACCTATATGAATGACTATGGCCGAGATAAGCGACACAACCGAAAGCACATCTCGGCAATTGCGATTGTAGCGGCGCTCCAAATAGTCGGGAAGGGTTGGAACGCGGGAACGCAGATACAATGGCGCAAAAAACAACGACAACAAGACCAACGTGAACCCGGCCATCCATTCATAATTGCCATATAGCAAGCCGGACGTGTACGCCGATTGCGCCAGACTCACAAGATGAACGGTGGAAATGTTGGCCGCGAACATTGCCAAACCGATGATCGGCCACGTCAGCGATTGGTCGGCCAGAAAATAATGACCGCCTTCGGTGGTGCGTTTGCGGAAAAACCCGGCAATCACACCGATTCCCACAACGCCGACCATGTAGGCAACAATGATGCCCCAGTCAAAATAACTCATTCCAGTTGTTGACGTCATTTCCCTCTGCCTTCGTCCAGGATTATTGCAAAGACAGCCGGCAGCAACAACCCCAATCATTCCATCCTCGCCAATGCTTGAATCCAGACTTTACATTTAGACGTCTAAATGTAAAGTCTGGTTGCATGATCGATCGGCCATTTTGGCGAGAACGGTTGACCGCAAGCTGGCGGCACGCACCCATCGTGTGGCTGACCGGCCCCCGGCGGATTGGCAAAACGGTGCTGGCCCAAAGCCTGCCCGACACGGAATTTTTAAACTGCGACCTGCCGAGCGTGGCCGAACGCTTGCGCGATCCGGAACGCTTCTACGCCTCGTTGAAAAAACGCTTGGTTGTCTTTGACGAGGTGCACCAATTGCCCGACCCGAGCCGATTGTTGAAAATCGCGGCGGACGGATTTCCAGGTCTTAAAATACTCGCCACCGCCTCTTCAACTCTTGCAGCAACCACCAAATTCCGCGACAGCCTCACGGGCCGCAAGCGGGTGGTTGAACTGGCACCCGTACTCTTCGAGGAACTGCCTGCCTTCGGGGTTGTGGACTTGCAGGAACGGCTGTTGCGGGGCGGATTGCCGCCGGCGCTGCTCGCCCAAGAGCACGACCCGGAGTTTTACAGTGAATGGATGGATTCTTATTACGCGCGGGATGTACAGGAGCTTTTCAGGCTGGAGAAACGCGCCGGCTTTCTGCGCTTGCTAGAATTACTGTTCCGCCAAAGCGGCGGAATACTCGACGTGACACGGCTGGCCGCCGAAAGCCAGGTTAGCCGCCCCACGGTCATAAATTGGCTGGAAGTGTACCAAACCACCAACGTCATCCGCATTGTACGCCCGTTCTCGGCGGGTGGAAGGCGCGAGATAATCGCCCAGCCAAAGGTATTTGGATTCGACACTGGACTTGTTTGCCACGCGCGGGGCTGGGACCGTCTGAGAACGGAAGATTGTGGGATTTTGTGGGAACACCTTGTGCTGGAGACCATTGTTGCCGCTGGTCTCCCGCGAATTCATTTCTGGCGCGACAAACAGCATCGGGAGGTGGACTTCGTCCTGCCACGCGGGCGCGATGCAGTGGACGCCATCGAATGCAAATGGAATGCCGATGCCTTCGAACTGCGGGGGTTGGCGGCCTTTCGCGCCCAATATCGCAAAGGCAACAACTATGTTGTTTGTCCCCTGACTGGTCCGTCCTATGAACAGAGGCAGAACGGATATACGCTGACTTTCCTCTCGCCCACTGAATTGCGCCAGGTCCTTGGCTGAGCTTGGCAGGAAAGCGACATCGCTCGGAAAATCCTACAGGCGCCATTTTCCGCCTCGCTGCCATACCCGCGAGCTGTGGCTAAAAGCGGGAAATACTTCCGAATTTTTACACAAAGAAGCCTAACCAGCCCTAGATCACGTCTGAGAGTTCCACAAAATTGGATAAATGTATTCGGCGCGGAGTTTTTTCCGAAGGAATTCGGTTTGTGCTCGAATCCCGGCACCCGGCGGCGGGCCTTTTGACACGCACAAGGGCGCAATTTCCAAAAAACGCTTCGCAAAAGCGAGGCCGCCAAGCCACTGATTGGCAGAGCGCGGCCAAGGAATGGTTTTCAATTCACCGGCACTTGCAAGTTGACGCCAAGTTTGCAAAAATGGATTCAGCGGCATGCAACAGGCCCAGGAATACTCCGGCGGCTTTTCCAGAACTTCCAACTGAGCTGCCAAACTTAACCGGCTGAATGGAACAGGGCGCGGCTTGCCGGCTGCCGCCAATAACACCGGAAGTTCGACAAGTTTTCTGACGCCGGATGGCATTATATGTTTCCACTTTGCAAACATCCGCTTTTGTCTGGCCAACTCTTTTTTCCAATCGAATAAAGTCGGTTCAATGAGCACTTCGTCATAAGTGTGCGGAAATTTAAACCCAAACAAGTCCAGGTCCGGGGCAATGTTTGGCAGACTGCGAGCCAGGAGCGGACGGCCAACTGCCACTGCCTCAAGGTATGGCAGGCCAAAGCCCTCTTGAATTGAAGTAAGCAGGATGGCTTCACTGGCTGCCATCAGTTCCGGAACTGTTGGCTTTGCGCTTTCATCGCCTTGCAAAACGCCCAAACGCAACCGTAGATTGCCCATTTTGGCCGCCGCTTCCAGAGCGGCTGCGTAAGGTTGTTCTTCGGCTGAGCTGGCTCCGCCTGTCGTTACCAACCACGCCTCCGGCCGTAACCAGCGGGTCAAGAGAAGCGCCTCGGCTATGTTTTTGCGCCGCAGCAGCCGGCATGGCAGCAGCCACACCGGGGCATCTTCACCAATTTGTTTACGCAACCACAAGCGGGCGGCGCGAATCCGCTTGGGCGACGGCGGCGTCTCCGGTTCTATCGGGTCCGGCAGCCAGCCGCCGAATCTTTTGAAATACCTTTCCAAAACCTTCGCGTCGAAAAGGTTTATGGCAACGTGACTTATTTGTGGCGAGCCGGCCAGCACCGCCTCAGCCACCGCGTTGAGCCGTCGAAAAGCCGGCGCTTCAAGCGCAGCAAAATGATGCCAGCGGTTCTCAAACCACCAGTCGTGATGATGAGCAAGCAATGGGATGCCATGCCGGTGGCAGAAAAGCGCAAGCGCCCGCGTCAGGTATAGATTTCTCCCAAGGCCAAGGTTGTGCGCCCAAACAAAACTATTATTGTATGGCGCATCTGAAAACAAAGACTCCAACTCGCGGGCCAATACCCCAGAAATATTGTTTTCATCCAACCGCAGCTCGGAAACGTAGCCAAAAGCGGGACGCACCACGATTTGTACTTGAACGCCTTTGAGGCAACGGCAAAAAGCCTCCAGCCAAACTGAATCCGGCGCCTCGCCAGTTGCCAACATGACACTGCGAATTCGCTCAGGCCAGTATTCAAGCAGGTGCGGCGTGGCCAGCTCAATCACCCGCCGGACGCCTCCCGGCCGAAAATGATGATGAAAAACTATCAGTCTCAATTCCCCGGAAATTTTGCACAATTGTTTGCAACTGGCGATTTTTTATTCGCCTTGCAACCACAACATCAGGCACGAAATTGCTGCATCGAATACGGCGAATTTTTCAAAGATGCGCCGCAGTCTGCTGGCGGACCTTTTCAAATGTCTCAGTGATTGATTTGGCTGGCGGCTCGTCCAGCAAGCTGACGGCTATGATAGCCACTGATGCCAGAATAAATCCCGGCACCATTTCATAAAGCCCCAACCATCCACCCTGTCGCCATACCAAGACCGTAATTGCGCCTGTCAGCATGCCGGCCAGCGCACCCAAGCGCGTCATGCGTGGCCAAATCACCGAAAATAATATAACCGGCCCAAACGCGGAACCGAAACCCGCCCAAGCATAACCGACAAGCCCCAACACGCGGTGATTCGGGTCATAAGCAATGAGAATGGCCACCGCCGCGACAAATAAAACCATTGCACGCCCGAACCAGACCAACTCTCTCTGTGAGGCGCCCGGCCTGACAAAAGGCCGATAGAAATCCTCCGTAAGCGCCGAAGAACAAACAAGGAGCTGGCTTGATAGCGTGCTCATAATGGCCGCGAGAATGGCGGCCAAAAGCACGCCGGCCAGCCAGGGATTGAATAATGCTTGGGACAATATGATGAAAACCGTTTCGCGATTTTGCACAACTGGCGCCGCCTGTTCAGGATGCGTCTTAAAATAAGCAATTCCAAAGAACCCAACGCTCATCGCCCCAAGCAGGCAAAGGATCATCCATGTTAATCCAATGCGCCGGGATTGCGGGATGATCTTGACCGAAGAAGCAGACATAAAGCGCGCCAGGATATGCGGCTGCCCCATATAGCCAAGGCCCCATGCCATCAAGGATATCAACCCTATCCAGGATTGTTCGCGCATCAAATCGAGATTGCGCACATCCACGGCTTTGACCATTTTGATTGTCTGCTCGAGCCCTCCCGACTCCACAAGCACCACAACCGGCGCAAGCAATAACGCGAAAATCATCAGCATCGCCTGAACCGTATCCGTCCAACTCACTGCAAGGTAACCACCAATAAACACGTAAAAAATGGTCGCCGCCGCCCCACCCACCAACGCCACGGAATAATCCAGGTGAAACATCCGCTCGAACAGCCGCGCCCCTGCTACCATCCCGGAAGCGCAGTAAATTGTGAAAAACACCAAAATAACGAGAGCCGACAGCATCCGCAAAAGCCGGCTGTTGTCTTCAAAGCGATGGGTAAAATAATCGGGCAACGTTAATGCATTTCGCGCAACCTCGCTGTACACCCGCAACCGAGCCGCTACCATGCGCCAGTTAAACCACGCGCCCAGAACAAGACCTATTGAAATCCAACATTCAGACAGCCCAGCGGCGTAAACCGCTCCCGGCAGCCCCATCAACAACCATCCGCTCATGTCTGAGGCGCCGACACTCATTGCCGTCACAAACCCGCCCAAACGCCTGCCGCCAAGTATGTAATCCGAGAAGTTTTTGGTTCGCCGCCATGCGACAAACCCAATACCAATCATGGCCGCGAGGTAAACCAAAAAGGTGATCGTGGTCGGATGGCTCAAGCTCATAGGCGCAACGCTCTCATCCGCCAACTGTCAAAAATCTTCTGGCACAGTTGTTCATGTTTTGGCGCGCCAAACCTTATTCTACGTGACTGCTTGAATGCCAGCGAAAATCCTTTAGCTTGCAATATCCGCAATCAACCGTTGCAAGGAAACCGTGAGCTTGGGTCTAGAAACGCAGCCGCAGGCAAAATATTGTCATTTGCCAACAAACCTTATACGTCCAATAATAATGGAGACATGAAACGGCATGCACAAATCGTGGCAGAGGGCGCCAGACGCCGGGCAACCGCGCTTTTGGTTGCAGTATCGTCCGGCCTTTTATCTGCCATGTTCGGAGCATCCGCCGCCGCTGAACTCCAAGATGACTGGCCGATGTCAAGGGGGAACCCAGCGTTGACAGGATATAGCCCGGCGCCGCTGCCCGGCTCGCTGTCTCTGCTCTGGACATATAAAACCGGCGGCGAAATCAAGTCATCGGCGGCAATTGCCAATGGGCGTGTTTTCATCGGCTCAAATGACAAATCGCTTCATGCCATTGACTTGAAAACCGGGAAAAAATTGTGGGCTTTCGCCACCGAGGGAGAGATTGAATCATCGCCACTTGTGCTCAATGGAATGGTTTATTTTGGTTCAAATGATGATTTTTTGTACGCGGTAGATGCCGCCACTGGCGTCCTTAAGTGGAAATATAAAACCGAAGGCAAGGTAGCGGGCGGTCCCAACTGGTTTGTCTTGAAAGGACGCACAAACATTCTCATCGGTAGTTGGGACAACCGGTTGCATTGTGTGGATGCCGCCACGGGACAATCCAACTGGGTCTATGAAACCGGCAATTACATCAACGGCACGCCCACGGTTGACAACGGACGTGCATTGTTTGGCGGTTGCGATGCGATCCTTCACGTGGTCTCATTGGCGAATGGCCAGGCAATAAAAACAATTGATGCAGGCGCTTATGTTCCGGGCAGCGCGCCAATCAGCGGTTCGCGCATATTCCTCGCCCTCGCCGAAAACAAAGTCGTATGCATTGACGTTGAAAAGGGAACCAACCTATGGACATTCAAAGAGCGGGCCTTCGGATATTTTTCATCACCGGCAATCGCCCAAAACCGCCTGTTGGTTGGTGGACGCGACAAGAGGTTGCACTGTCTTGATGCAGAGAGCGGACGGAAAATCTGGGAATTTGCCACGCAGGCAAGGGTGGACAGCTCCCCGGTTGTTTGCGCGGACAAAGTGGTTTTTGGCTCTGATGATGGAAAACTCTACATCGTATCGTTGGAAACCGGCCGGGAAATCTGGTCTTACGAAACCGGCCAGGCCGTTGCCAGTTCACCGGCAGTTGCCCAAGGGCGTGTTGTAATCGGATGCGACGACGGCAGAGTCTATTGCTTCGGCCCGGCGCAAAAGGATTCAATCAGATAACCAATAACTCCAGATGCGTTTGATTCAAATAACACCAGGCGCCGGCGGAATGTACTGCGGCAACTGTTTTCGCGACAACGCGCTTGCTGCTGCGCTGAGAAAGCTTGGGCACGAAACGCTTCTTGTGCCGTTATATCTCCCGCTCCGTGTGGATGAACCGGACCAAAGCACCGGTGCCCCCATTTTCTACGGCGGCATAAGTGTTTTTCTCGACCAAAAATTCCCCTGGTTCCGCCGCCTGCCAAATTGGGTGCGCCGCCTCTTTGCATCGCCAACCCTGCTTCGTTGGGCGGCTGGCAAGGCTGCCAGCACTCGTCCCGAGGATTCCGGCGACTTGTTGATTTCAATGTTGCGCGGCGAGGAAGGCAACCAGGCATCTGAATTGGAGGAACTGCTCGAGTGGCTCAAGACACAACCGAAACCCGATGTCATCTGTCTTTCAAATGCCTTGCTTTCAGGACTGGCGCGGCGGCTTAGGATTGGATTGGGCGCGAAAGTAGCTGTCATGCTCCAGGGCGAGGAACCTTTTTTGGACAGCCTTCCCGATAATTGCCGCCGGCAGGCATGGAATCTGGTTGCCGAAAGAGTGCGGGAGCTTGACTGGTTCATTGTGCCATCGCGCTATGTTGCGACTCGCATGACGGAGCGGCTGGGGCTGCCTCAGGAAAGAATCCGGGTGGTTCACAACGGTATAAATCTTGATGGATACCAACCTGCCTCCCCACTGCAGTCCACGCTCGGCTACTTCGCCCGAATGTGCCCGGACAAGGGACTGGACTTGCTGGTGGATGTTTTCATTGAACTGAAACGCCGTGGAAAGATTCCCAATCTACGGCTCAAAGTCGGCGGGGGCTGCGGCCCATCCGATGAGCCGTTTGTAAAAAAACTGCAAAGCCGCCTCATCTCGGCCGGTTTGCTGAATGATGTCGAATTTCATCCCAATTTGGATAGAGCAGCCAAAATCCAATTTTACGGCTCGCTTTCAGTATTCAGCGTTCCAGCCTTATATGGCGAAGCATTTGGGCTGTATATTTTGGAGGCTCTGGCCGCGGCAGTTCCTGTGGTACAGCCCGATGTTGCGGCTTTTCCGGAACTAATCCAGACAACCGGTGGCGGCTTGCTGGCAAAGCCAACCGTGCCATCCATGGCCGACGCCATTGAAGAGTTGCTGCTGAATCCGAACAAAGCACGAATCCTGGGCGAGACCGGCAGAAAAGCCGTACTAGAGGCGTTCTCCATTGAACAGATGGCCAAAAATTTTGTAGCTGCCTTGAAATAAAATGCTTGTGCAAATTGCGTTTGATGTTTCTTTTGCCTTGCTGCAACGCCACCATGGTGGTGCAGCAGACTGAAGCAATTAACCATAAGCCAATAATAACCATGTCCAACACCGGCAAAATTGTTCCACTAAAAGAAACTCCCGCCGAAAATTTACAGCAGGCCTTCGCAACATACGCCGCTGCAGCCAAAAAGCTGATGGGGAATATTTCACTCGTCTTTTTGGGAAAAGAAGATGTGGTTGGCCGTGCTGTGCTGACTTTGATGGCCGGCGGGCACGTACTGGTGGAAGACGTTCCAGGGCTTGGCAAAACGCTCCTGGCAAAGGCTCTGGCCAAGTCGCTATCGGCGGATTTCAAACGCATTCAGTTTACGGCCGATTTACTGCCATCCGATATTACAGGCGTAACGGTTTACTCCATGGAAAGGCACGAATTTTCATTCAGGCGCGGGCCGGTGTTTGCAAACATACTGCTTGCCGACGAAATCAACCGGGCAACTCCCCGCACACAATCCAGCTTGCTCGAAGCCATGGAGGAAAAGCATGTCACGGTTGACGGTGTCGCCCACCCTCTTGAGGCTCCATTCTTTGTTATTGCAACGCAAAACCCGATTGAACTTGAGGGCACGTATCCCCTGCCCTTTGCCCAAATGGACCGCTTTATGACGCGCCTCAGCATCGGCTACATGGACAGGGACTCTGAAATCCAAATGCTCCGCGACCAGCGCAACACCGACCCTTTGGCAAAGGTGACGCCTGTGATGGACTGTTACGAATTGACCCGCTTGCAGGCTTTGGTGCGTGAAATAACCGTCAGCGACGTGCTGCAAGGGTACATAGTGGACATTGTGCGCGCCACACGGCAGGCGCCCGAACTTGAATACGGCGCAAGCCCGCGCGGCGGACTGGACATCCAGGCCTACAGCCAGGCTAAGGCGCTGGTTTCCGGACGCGACTACGTCCTTCCGGACGACATAAAAGAGGCGGCACGCCATGTGCTTCCGCACCGGCTGATTTGCCGCAAAGCCACGCGCTCGGTGTCACTTGGCGCCAATGCGGTGATTGATCACATCATCAATTCCGTGCCTGTTCCATTGTAAAAGAGAATCCGGCTTGCCGGAATCATGCCACGGCATGATTCCCAAGTTTTGAAATTGAAAAAACTTTTCCACATCAATTTGACGCGAACCGGCTCATTAATGCTGGGGATGGTCCTGCTGTTTACCGCAGCATCAATCACTTCCCAATCCGGGCTGCTTTTAACTTTTTCAGGGTTGCTGGTTGCCTGCCTGCTAATCAACTTTGTTTTGGCTTGGAAATGTGTACGAAATGTCTCCGTTGTCGCGCCCCCTTCTGTTTTGTTGTGCGAAGGTCAAAAAACGAGCGAACCCTGGAAACTCACCAACCTCGGGCGACAACCCGCCGGCTTTTTGGAAATAACATCCGCTGCAGGACAATTGCTCCGGCTGGCCAGACTTGATCCCGGCGAGTCAATGCTTGTGCCTCCCACAATGACGTACAGCCGGCGCGGCGTTTATCCATATTCAGAAGTCCGATTGCAAAGTGATTTCCCTTTTGGACTCGTCTCGGCATCACGCACACTTGACCTGACGGGCGAAGCAGTCGTCTATCCTGCATTATTCCATGCATCAACACCGTCTGCATCTGCCTATGACTTGATGGTTGGCGGCAAGCACCGCGGACGCAGGCAAACTGTTTCTGGCTCTCACTTCGCCGGAGTGCGTCCACTGCAACCGGGCGACTCCCTCAAGCAAATCCATTGGAAAAGCAGCGCCAAGGGATTGGGACTGATGGTGAAAACCTACGATGAAGAACTTTCCGGCAGGGTGGCAGTGATTGTTGATGCAGATGGTGAAACAACTGCCCTGGATGATTGCGCCCGCGCAGCCGGCTCGCTGATTTTCGCCGCCCTTGATGAAGGACACCATGTCGAGTGGATTGATTTGGGGACGCTGGAGGCCCGATTGATTCCACCATTCGACGATGGGCATGAATTGCTTGATGCTCTGGCAAGACTCGAAGGCAGCCCCGGATGCCGCACTCCCGAAAGCCTCCGCAACGCAGTGTCGAAGCTGGGAAACAAATGCGCCATAAACTTTGTTCTAATGAATTTCGATGAGGGCGTTCGAGCTGTGGTAACCGAGCTGCAACAGCAGCGACGTCATGTCGCGATTTACCTGCCAGCTTCAGCAAAATCGAGCCATGAAATAATTCATGACATGCAAACTCATTACTACCACTCCAGCGGTTTGGTATCTGCTTGAATGAGAAGCGCCAGAAATCAATTCATCTTGCTTGGGCTGATATGCCAGGGGCTGACGTTGAATGACTTTACCGCCCCATTGGCATACACCCTGGCATGGGTGCTTTGCCTCGCCTTGCCGCGCCATCCCATCCGTCTCGGTTATCTTGCAGAAGCCGGACTTATTGCTGCAGGGGGTGCCGCAGGTTTTGTGATTGCCAAAGCTTTTGGGTACAGCGCGCATTTTGCCATCGGCCACAGCCTTGCATGGCTGCAACTCGGTCGTTTGCTGCGGCCACTGAATCTGCACGAAAAACTCGTCTCGTTGCTTGTGGCCGCCCTTCAAATCGCCGCGGTTTGCACCTTTCTGATGGATTATCGCTTCATAGCAGTGCTCATCTTCACCGTGGTACTGCTGCCACGCGCATTGATCGAACTTCGGGCCGCTACTTTTTTGATGGAAACAGATGCCTTTCCGGCCCCACAAACTTACGCCCGCCACAGGTTGGCCCGCTGGATTTACCCGGCGCTTTTTGCCGGCGCAATCGGCTGTTTTTTGATTGTACCGCGTGGCCTGATGGGCGGGGCTTTGCAACTACCAGTGGTGCGTCCAACCTCCGATGATACTCTGTTGGATGCGGTGCTTGACCCCGCCCGAAGCAGCAGTTCAAACGCCAGACGCATCCTTTTCCAAGTACAGGCCGATCACCTGGGCTACTTGCGATGTTACGCGCTGACCGTTTTTGACGGAAAACTCTGGTCACGCGAGCAAGGTTTGATCTGGCGGCGATTCATCATGCAGGATATCCGGGAACAACCAAGCCCGCTATCACGGGTTGTCCGAATCAAAAATCCAGCCTGGCTGGGCCGGGTTTTGCCGGTTGATGGCACAGTTATGGCCCTGGATGGGACGTTTTTCCACGATGCCTATCAAACCACCCACGGAATCGTTGAAACCGAAATGATGTGGAGACGCGCAAACAATACCTACCGCTACTGGCTCGATCCGCAGTCAAGGCAGCCTCCATTGCTCCCACGGGAAATTGAAAAGTTGAAATGGCATCCCGCACAATCTGAACAGTTGCGCCTGTGGGTTTCCAATGTCACCGCCGGAATATCTGAGCCACTCGAAAAAGCCCGGCGTCTGGAAAACGCTTTGCGGCAGCAGTGCGCCTACCAAATCGGCGCGCCCGAGTTAAACCGCGTTAATCCCATTGACGATTTCATGTTCCGGGAAAAAGCCGGTCATTGCGAACGATTCGCCGCAGCTCTGGCTTTATTTTTCCGGATGGAGGGCATTCCAAGCCGGATCATCATCGGCTATGTGCCGCATCGGCGAAATCGTTTGACCGGCTGGTACGATATCCGGCTGCGCGATGCACACGCATGGACGGAAGGTTGGTTCCCAGGAAAAGGCTGGGTGCAATTTGACGCCACGCCGGCTGCAACCATTGCACCCCCATCGGTCTGGAGCGACTGGCTTGATGAGCTTGACTTTGCATGGTACTCGCACGTGGTAAATTTCGACAGCGGCAGCCAAACTGCCATTGTAAAAGAGGTTGGTAATGCGGCTCGAAAGGCCGCTCATTGGTTCCACAATCACTGGCCATGGTTTGCTGTGTTGGCCATTGGCGGAAGTTTGGTGTTGGCATGGTCCAGGCGGAATCGCGCCTCCAAATCCGCGCGAAACCGGCTGTCAGTACAACAGACAACTCTGCTCGCCGAACACTACTACGGACGAATGTTGCGCCTGCTCGCAAGGCACGGATTTCATCGGACTCCAGAGCAAACGCCCTTTGAATTTCTGGCAAAAATCCGCTCCGCCAACGCCGTGTTCACAAAAGAAGTTGAATTAATTACCCACTGGTTCTGCGCAACACGCTACGGCCACCACGGAATGACATCCGCCGAACACGCTTCCCTGGAAGCAGCCATTGATAAAATCCGCAGGTATCATCCAAACGCCGGCGAAATTACCCGCGCGGCCACAAGCGAAACCAAAAACGCTGGGGCGACTGTATGAGAATCTCCCGCAAAAGCGCCTCCATGCTTGCGGCTTTGGGTTCTTCCAAACGTTTTGCAAATATCAATGCCACGCCCAGAACGCATGCCACGCTGGCAAAAAAACAAGTGTAACGATTCCAACTAAGCCCCAGCCACTGGGTTTGAACCGTTCCAAGAGCGTCAATCAAAATGCCCCAACCCACCGGCGACAAGCCGAATGCCAGATTTGCCAGCACCGAGTAAAGCGCGAAAAAGTGCGTCCGCCCCATCACAGGAATAACCGCCATTGCCAAACGGGTGTTGGCCATGTTGATTAACGCTGCCAACAACCCCATGAAAAAATGCAAAACCAACAACGTCGCCATTGACGGGCTAAGAACACGACCGGAAAGTCCAACCCACCCGCCCAAAACCAGCAGCCATACTGACAGGCAGAAAATTATCACCGGCCGGCTGCCTATGCTGTCCAGACGCGAACCCAAAAACCATAGACTCGATAATCCGCCAAGGAATGAAAGTGATGTAATCAAAAGGATTCTTGACTCGCTCATGCCTATTTCCGATTTCAAAAAGGCAACGGGAAAAGCCTGAAGCCCGCCATAGGCCACAAACCACGTCATCGTCGTAAGAAGCACTCGTTGAAAAGGTGGATGCTTGAGCATCGCACGCCAGGGCACCGGCGACTTTGCGCCGCGATCCTCCTCAGGCACGGGCGTGTCTGGCATTCGTTTCAAAAAGCTCAGACTTGCCATGCCCATGACCGCGCTAAATGCGAACAAAACCGCAAACTGCCATTGCTTCGGCGCCGGACCCAGCCAGACTGCCGCGAGAATAAAGCTGACAAAACTTGCCAGATTTACACAAGCCGCATCGCGCGCCAGATAGCGCCCGCGAAGTGCCTCGGGCACCAGCGCGCTTATCCATGGCAGCCATGCACAACTCGATATGCCGCGGGAAAGATTGAACCCGAACAACAGCATCAACAACAACGCAAGCTGGCTTCCTGCATCCAAAAACACGCCGAGCAATGGCACCATTGCCATCCCAAAAATGAATGCCACACGCAGCCCCCAGCCAGTAAAGACAAACCGCCGAAAACCAACCCGTGGAATGTATTGCGCCGCAGGGATTTGGAAAATGACAAGCAACGGCATCAGGGCGCTCAAAATCCCCAAAACAGTCGCGCTTGCGCCCAATGTTTTGGCGTACAACACCATCGGACTGCTCAGAACAATTTGAAACGATAACGCGTTAAATACTGCAAAGTAATACGCATTGGCCAGTCCGGGAGGGAACTGGACCCTTTCTGAATCCTTTAAATGGCCTGCATCCATCAAATCCGCCCTAATTCCGCGCAAACAATGCGCAGAAGTCGCCAAAAATGCAAATCATGCGAAATTTCCAAAAATTTATTGACTTCAGGACAAATTTGGGTAATTAGTTTTGAATGAAGCGCCTTTATGGAATTTTTCCAGCAAAGGGAAAGTTAGTTGTGACAGCAACCAGTAATAAGAATATGAAAACAACCAAGTCAACAAGGTGGTCTCTGCATTTAAGTGCATTCGCGGCGATGTTCTGTTTGGCCCAAGCTTTGGCACAGGGGCCTAATTACGGTGCAATTCAAATGCAAAACTACATCGCATCACCACAACTTTATGCCCCAGTTTTCGGCCCAGAACCTTCCGATAACACCATTGTAAAAACCGGCAACCCGCCCAACGGCAGGCCGGCGGGAACCCAAGTTTACAACGGGCCATTGCTGACAGGGACAGGATACAATGTTGAACTTTGGGGCGGCACGCAGGGCAGCGCCGAAAATCAGTTGATTTTTCTGCGCGTTACCAATTTCGCCGGCGCCGGCGGTATTTTTTACGGAGGAACCATCATTCTAAGCAATCTCAACATCATGGCCGGCGAGACCGTGACCCTGCAAGTCCGAGCTTATGAAAATCGCGGCGGTACAATCACATCGTGGGCTCAAGCAATCGCCGATAACACAGTTTTACGCGGCAAATCATTGCTGTTTGATGTCGGCCCCGTTGCAAGCACGGTTCCGCCCAGTCCGCCGCCGGCTCTAATCAACATGCAAAGCTTTAACCTTTACCTGCCGCCAGCCGTTATTGACACCAATCCACCAAGCATCACCTGCGGCAACAATGCCAGTGTGGAGTTGGGCACAACATGGAACTTTTCCACCCCGGTTGCAACCGATGACAACGGTACCCCCACGGTTTCCGTTGTAAACATTGTTACAAATCCGGCCTGTGGTCTCACTTTCTCGGCAACAATTACATGGCGGGCCACTGACGGGGCTGGCAACACTGCCGAGTGCTCGCAGACCATCACGGTACTTGATACAACGCCTCCAACCATCAGTGACGTACCAGACGTGACAGTTGAAGTCGGAAATTCAACTGCTCCATCTGCCACCGGTCAGCCAACTGCGATCGATCTTAACAGCCCTGTCAATGTAACCTATGCCGACTCGTTGACAACAGGTTGCGGAACTACCAAGACAATCACCCGCACATGGACGGCAACCGATCCTTGTGGTAACAACGCCACCAGCGTGCAGGTTATTAATGTTGTGGACACCACTGCTCCCACAATCGCCTGCCCTGCCAACGTAACAGTTGCAGCAGATACAAATGTTCCGCCCGCAGATTTTACCAGCGGGACTGTCGCAGATGCGGGCGACCCGAACCCTGTTGTTACCTTGCTTGGCGAGAATTCAACCGGCGAATCGCCAAGAATAATCACCCGGACTTATAAGGCTACGGATGCCTGTGGGAACACCAGCACATGCGTTCAAACAATTACCGTTCTTAACATGGCCTTTCCAACGCCTGAGGATATTACCGTCTCCAATGTAGTTGAAGACTCCGCAACCGCAGTTGGCATATTGCTTTCCGGCCAGCCAAACGCTCCGGCTTCATGGCAAATCGTCAGCGGTCCAGTTCATGGAACCTTGGTCCAATTATCGTCCAACTTGTTTACTTATTTGCCTGATCCAGATTTCAATGGCGTTGACACATTCACATATCGAATTGTTATGGGAGATTACACCAGTACCGTTGCTACTGTAACAATCCCTGTGTCATACGTTGACGATGTCAAGCCTTACGCCTTCACAAATGCAGTTACATTCCCGGCAGGCACGTCTCCAAGTGCCCTGGCGGTTATTGATTTGAAGAAAGACTTGCGGATTGATCTGGCGGTGGCTGATTACGGCGCCGGCGCAATCAACCTGCTCACCAACAATGGATTTGGGACGTTCACCAACGCTGCTCAAATCTCCGTTGGCGGCAATCCTGTCTCGGTACAGGCGGTGGATGTGAACAAGGACGGCGTGCAGGATTTGGTTGTGGCGGTTGAGGATGTAACTTCTGCCGTTGAGGTGTACACCAACATCCTAAAGACAGGCCAGTTTGCCCTTGCCCAGAGGATAGACCTGGGAGCCAACCTGCCTGCTTATGTGGCGGTGGCTGATGTGTACAAGGACGGTCTGCAAGACATCCTGGTGGTTGAGCCAACTGCCGGACAGGTTGCGGTGTACAAGAACGACACTGGCTCAAGCTGGAGCTGGGTGACGAATGTGCCTGCTGGGAGCAATCCCAGGATGGTTGCGGTTGGGACATTGAACAAGGACACGTTGCTGGACATTGCGGTGGTGAACGATGCTGGGGTTAGCGTGTTCATGGGCCGTGGGAACGGTCAGTTCAGCAACGCGGTGAACTACGCAGTAGGGACAGAGCCGGTTGCTGTGGTTCTGGCCGACTTCAACGGGGACAAGAAGCTGGACATAGCTGTGGCCAACAGCGGTTCAGACGATGTGACGGTGCTGACGAACATCCTGAACGGTGTGTTCACCAATGCTGGCAGCTTTGGTGTTGGGTTCAGCATAGGACAGGAGCCGAGCGCGCTGGTTGCAGCGGAGCTGAACAAGGATGGGAAGCCGGACCTGGCAGTGGCGCTGGCCGGAGTGGACAGTGTTGAAGTGATGCTTGGGCGCGGGACGAACAGTCTTGGGCCGAACAGCCAGCCAATCTTCACGTACTACTGGGGTGATCCTGGTGCGTTTTACGCGGTTGGAGATACGCCGGTTGGGATAGTGGCAGCGGACTTGAACAAGGACATGCTTGTGGATGTGGCCACTGTGAACCGGGATAGCGGCGATGTGAGCGTGCTGTTGAACAATCTGACGCCGCTGGCGTACAAACAGAAGCTGACGCTGTTGGAGGATGTGCCAACGAACATAACGCTGCATGCGAGCTTTGGGCCGTTGGACTACATAATTACTCAATATCCAACAAACGGCTCATGGATTACGACGGATTCATTGACTAACACGACGAACAATCCAGTAGGGTTGTACACGCCGAATCAGGACTTCTTTGGGA
>Ga0078972_1001423_pt1 | contig 89473 bp, 79 predicted proteins | sample YelNatPaOPGAMG01_FD_67568 | JGI IMG/M metagenome (GOLD analysis project Ga0078972, IMG submission 67568) | Hot spring thermophilic microbial communities from Obsidian Pool, Yellowstone National Park, USA - OP-RAMG-01 (SPADES assembly) (version 2) | ecosystem: Environmental > Aquatic > Thermal... | reverse complement strand
GGCGCCGTGGTTCGATGTGTTTCAGTCCCCTTCTCTTCGGGGTGTCGCGCGCGACTTCAAATCGCACTTACAATTCTCGCAATTTTCATCGTTTCAGTCCCCTTCTCTTCGGGGTGTCGCGCGCGACCAGAGTTCCCGGTAGGGCAACTATGCCGTCAAGGTTTCAGTCCCCTTCTCTTCGGGGTGTCGCGCGCGACCGCGACCACCTGCACGATCGAGTTCGTCGAGTTCATCGTTTCAGTCCCCTTCTCTTCGGGGTGTCGCGCGCGACTGAGGAATCGTTGGAGCGCGCGGGGTACCAGCAGGTCATCGTTTCAGTCCCCTTCTCTTCGGGGTGTCGCGCGCGACTGAGGAATCGTTGGAGCGCGCGGGGTACCAGCAGGTCATCGTTTCAGTCCCCTTCTCTTCGGGGTGTCGCGCGCGACTAACGATACCAGACATAAGCTACGTCAAAGCTCTAGTTTCAGTCCCCTTCTCTTCGGGGTGTCGCGCGCGACCGCGACCACCTGCACGATCGAGTTCGTCGAGTTCATCGTTTCAGTCCCCTTCTCTTCGGGGTGTCGCGCGCGACGCGTTGCGCGCGGCTGGCGAGACCCTCCGGGTGGATGTTTCAGTCCCCTTCTCTTCGGGGTGTCGCGCGCGACTACTCTAGCCGAGGCAGGGTCGTCAAGTCCCTAGCGTTTCAGTCCCCTTCTCTTCGGGGTGTCGCGCGCGACGATGTTGCGGGTGGTGCCTGTGTGGGTGGTAATGGTGTTTCAGTCCCCTTCTCTTCGGGGTGTCGCGCGCGACGAAAAAATCGGCAGTTAACCTTTTTACCACGTTATCGTTTCAGTCCCCTTCTCTTCGGGGTGTCGCGCGCGACGGGTTGCTGCGATCGCGTACGATCCGATGTTCGCGTTTCAGTCCCCTTCTCTTCGGGGTGTCGCGCGCGACCGGAGTAAGTGGCCAATTACGCAACCAAGTACTTCTGTTTCAGTCCCCTTCTCTTCGGGGTGTCGCGCGCGACAACAAGATCTACGTGCTTGCGATGACTTGGAATCCGTTTCAGTCCCCTTCTCTTCGGGGTGTCGCGCGCGACCTGCCCCAGCAAACGCCGATCGACGCGGAAATAATCGGTTTCAGTCCCCTTCTCTTCGGGGTGTCGCGCGCGACGACCAGCCCCAAGCCGGTACCATGTCCCCAACTTCAAGTTTCAGTCCCCTTCTCTTCGGGGTGTCGCGCGCGACCACGGTCTGGTGCCAGCTGCCAGTGTGCTAGAGTGCGTTTCAGTCCCCTTCTCTTCGGGGTGTCGCGCGCGACCACAGTCGGCCAGCACCGACAAGTAGTTGGCGCAGTGTTTCAGTCCCCTTCTCTTCGGGGTGTCGCGCGCGACGGATTTTCTCAACTCACATGAATGGTGTTTGTACGGAGTTTCAGTCCCCTTCTCTTCGGGGTGTCGCGCGCGACTCAGGGCGGCCACGCGGACGCCCAGGCACCACGTACGTTTCAGTCCCCTTCTCTTCGGGGTGTCGCGCGCGACACAACACGGGCGTCTGGTGGCTATTGCCGTACATCGTTTCAGTCCCCTTCTCTTCGGGGTGTCGCGCGCGACTCACCACGACGGGGCAGCGCGCCCGGCCGGCGATCGTTTCAGTCCCCTTCTCTTCGGGGTGTCGCGCGCGACTTGCACCGCCGACAGGGCCACCATCGCCCAGAATTGTTTCAGTCCCCTTCTCTTCGGGGTGTCGCGCGCGACACTATAAGTTGGACATACCTCTAGCGATAGTAAGATGTTTCAGTCCCCTTCTCTTCGGGGTGTCGCGCGCGACCCCTTGACAGACAGGCTCATGTTTCTGGAACGGAGTGTTTCAGTCCCCTTCTCTTCGGGGTGTCGCGCGCGACAAGAAGTTTACCACGCGTACATCTACGGGATTAAGTTTCAGTCCCCTTCTCTTCGGGGTGTCGCGCGCGACGGCTCTGGATGACCTTGATTATAGGGGCGTTACGGCCGGGGTGCAAGCGGCTGGTTTCGCGGATTGAGTTTTTGCACCGAAGCCGGTCCAAAATTCGCAGGCGCCGGCAAGGCTTGGCTCACCACACATCGGCGCAATAATTCGCATACTCACAGTCCTCGCACTTTTTGCGGTTCTCGGCGGGGTTGGGGCAGGCCTCCAGCTCGGCGATTTCCCTAATTCGGCGCAGGGACCGAAGCACACGCTCATAATCGGCAGGGCCGATCAGGACGCCGAGTAGCTTGCCGTCGGGGATGCGATACACAAAGCCGCGTGGAACACGCAAACCCAGTTGGCGCTCCACGAGGAGGCTATATGCCGCCAGCTGCAGGCGATGATTGCTTCGCAGGGGGCCGCTCGTAAGCTTGAAATCGACCACACCTGCCATCTCGGCACCTTGGAGCAGCATGTCAAGCCGGCCGGCCAAACCCAGCTCTGGATCGTGCAGCCAGACACCAAACCGCCTTTGAGCTTCCTCGAAGCCATAGCGCCGGAGAGTTCGCCGCACCTCCCGTTTCTCCAGTTCTTCCTGGGCCAGCTTGCCCTCTTGCATCTTTGCCGTGGCTTGAGCCGGCTGACCGAAAAGCCAGCGATAGTAGACAATCCTGGGGCAATATTCGAGTTGTTTGAGGTCAGTGACCAGGACCGTGGTCACGTTACTGCTCTCCAGAGAGGATCTTCAAGGCAGGCCTGCGGGGCCGATCCGCGGTTTCCCCCTTCTCCTGCCGATACTGGTCCAGGCTCCACATTTCCTTGAGATCCTGGTCGCAAATCGGGTAGATGCGAATTCGGGCCGAACCTTCGTTGACCTCCCGCGCGAGTCTCAGCGCGAGTTCCTGTCTTCGATTGCGGTTCAGCCTTCCAAAAAATGCGCTGAACTGAATCCTCTCGAGACCGTAATCCAGGCACATTTCGGAGACCCGGTTCCTGAGGGTGTCGTCCTCGATGTCGTACACCAGCACCAAAGCCACTTCCGGGGACCCTCGCCCGGGCATCGGCGCCTTAAGTATTCCGGCGTACCGATTCCGTCGCATACCGGCTACCACTTGAAGGTGAATGGGCGGTAGGCACGCCACCCGCGCACGGCTGCCGCCAACAGTCTGGCCTGCATCTGGATAATCGAGCGCACCTGGTAGCTCCTTCCGCGAAATGCTTCCGGCGTCTGCAGGCGAAGCATGACCTTGCCAGCCACTACTTCTTTGGTTTGCGCATCCAACAATCCGTTGATCAAAGTGCCACGCCCGCCTTTGGTGAGCCAGCCCAATACCGGACGGTCCACCACGGGCTGCCTGAACTCTTCGGTCAAGTCGAGGACCAGGGAAGGCTTGCCGCCACGGTCTGTGTGGAGGAACCCAGCAAACGGTTCCAACCCTGCGTTCATCACAGCTCCCCAGACATGGGCGTACAGGATGCCGTAGCCGTAATTCAACATCGCGTTGACCACGTCAGCAGGTCCCTCATGCACGCGACTTTCGAAGCCAAGTTCCTCCGGGAGCAACTCAGCGACCCGTTCCCAGTACAACCGTCCGGCTGAACCCTCCAACCCCAGCAGGGCCGGGCGGATCGCGTCGGCGTTGCTCCCCTCGACACCCAACGCTTGGAGCCGCAAGCGTCGGAGAACACCTGCCGTCGCTTCAAGGCGTTCCCTGACCGCCCCTTCACGGCTTTTTGCAAAATACCTGAGCAGCTTCTCTTGGTTGCGGATCTTGCCAATCACCACCCAGCGCGCAATCTCCGCGCCTCGCTGGTCCTGATAAGCCGCCAATTGTGCGCGTCGGGTTTCCACCGTGGCGGTCAACAGGGGCGAGGTGAGCAAGGCGAAAGGACGCCCACTGGCGCCGACAAAGGCAATCCTGATGCCTCGCGCACAAAGCTCCTCGATGAGGTCCGAGGATACGCTCACGCCGCGCGAAGCGATGACCAGTTCCTGGAGCTTGAGAAAGGGAACTTGGGCGAATGTTTCTCTGCTCTTCCGGATTACAACTCGCTCGCTTTTCTTGCCGACCGACAACCCGAACCCCGAAACGAACAACTGGCTGCCGTTTTCCGTGGACAGAAGTATGACCGACCCATCGTCCGGCAGCACCATCGGGTCGGGCGGCGGCAACCCCAGCTCCAATTGCTCGGGTCTTACCTCGAATTTGCCGGTAATCCAGTTATATTGGGCCGCCTGGGGCGGCTTTCTAGGGCGCTCCTCCTCGGCGGGGACATAGCCCGCGTCAGCCGCAGCAGCCACTGCTGACCTCCTCGCCAACTCCCGGCATCGGCCACGGTTCGCGCCGGTAAATGACCCAGTTCTGACCGGCGCGCTCCCGAACCAAAGGAAGCACGTAGATCCGTTTCTCGACAGCTCCGGCCGCTTCGCGCGGTGAAGCCGACCAGGGATCCACCTGCTCGAAGCGCGCCTCAGGACGGAGGTCGTGAAGAGTGTAAACAGGACGGCCTCTCACTGCTGCGTCATCGGAAAACTCCGCCATCGTCCGCATGCACAGCGAGAGGTCGGGATTCCCGGTGCCAGGCAAGCAGGTGATCACGGAATCCGTTGTGCCCAGTCGCCGAAGCCAGCTGAATGCTCGCGCAACGGCTTCGGGGGCCTGGACCGACATCCACACCGTGACCGGTCCGCCGAAGTGGCAATATTCCCGGCTCCCTGTGGACTCCAGCGTCTCTCGCCCACGCGGCTTGAGGCGCTTCAGGAAGAACCTCATCACCGCGATCCGGCTGGGCGGCGCCAACCACAATGGCGCGGCTTTCACCAGCTCGAAAAGCCTCCTGCCCTCCTCGACGCTGCCTGTATGCCGAATCACCGCGTCCACAAGCGCAAGACGCAGGGCCGCCGGGCTCGGCAGGGGAGAGCAGAGAGCATAGCTGGGCGAAGAATCCGGAACCCGGTAGCTGCCGAAAGCAGCGTACTCGATCTCGGCACGAACCCACACTGGAGTGGACGTCATTTTCCGAGGCTGAGGCGGAACAGATCCCGATCCCTCAACTGCTCCAAGACCCGGTAGAGTCCGTCGAGACCCTCGAACCTGTACACTTCCAGCCCATCGCAGTGTTCCTTCATCGTCTCGAGGCGCTCAATGTATGAATCAGAAAGCGGGCTTGGCAAGGGAACCGGGAAGTTGGACGTGGAAACTGCGACGGCGCCGCGAATATCCTCCACATGCGGGAGCCGCGTGGAGGTCATCGCACCCTCAGCCCGTGCAAACATGGCCTTGTATGCGTCGAGCGCCAATCGGTACCGGGCTTTCCGGTCCACGCCTTCAACGTAGCGGTACGTGATTTCGTTCAAGCCGATTCGCCACGGGGCGAAGACGCTCACGATGGCATACGTACCCGACCGTGTGGGCCGGTGATAAACCATCTGCGCCGCAGCCTCCGCGGACTCTTCCCCTTGTGAGGGCTGTCCCTGCCCTCGCGTTCGGCCTTGGACTTCGTGCCGGGCGTGCGTGTGGACGTCCCGCTGGAACGAATCCGGAAGCGCCGCCGCCCAGCCGAACTCCACGGTGGAATGTCTGGGAATCGCCTCTGCTGTCCTCAGAAAGCCGTGGAGATCGCAGAGGGCGCAACCTTTCAAGACCTTGTCGAGAATGGCCGCTTCCTTCTCTTTTTCTTTGCTGAGCGTGCCCAGGGCATCGGCCCTCTGCGGGCGCAAAGTCTGGCACGCCTCGCAGAAAATGCTCTTGTCGTTCGCCACGAGCCATACGTTGAAGGCGTGGTGGTGCTTGAGCATCTCACCCGACACCCCGTCCGACTTGCTTCCGTCGGCGAGGACCACCGTTCGCGGTTCGGTGACATTGCCGACCGTGCCTTCGTTGTTGAGGGAATGCAAATCCCAAACCGCTCGGGCCAGGATCCCAATTTCGAAAACAGTTCTGCTCACGATTTCTCCTCCTTTCCTTCAGTAGCTTTTTTGTCCCAGCGGGCGAGGCCATAGCTGATGATGGCCGCACGCAGAACACGGACGTCGTGAGGCGTAGCGGCCATGGTCATAAGCCTCTCCAGGTCCGTAGCAGAAGGCTTGGACCCGCTCTGATAGTTCCGCCGAAGAAACTTTTTGACCGCCTCGGCAAAAGCCTCCGGCGTTTCCGCATTTTCGAAGTCCATAAGGCTGGCGTAATCGTTCCCGAAGCTCAGAGCGGCACGCAGCGCCGTACCGAATGCTTTGACCGCAGGATCGGCATACGCGGTTGGCAACGTCAGTGGTTCAGGCGGCATAGTTCATTACCTCCCTAAGTGCATCCTCCGTGTAAAGATTGTCCTGCTTCACTCCTTTGCGTCTGTCCGTGACATAGCGCAGGAACACACGCGCATGGCGATAATAACTCTCCAAGGACGGCGCCATGACGAACTCCGTGATCGCTTCGGCCAGATCCTCATTTCCTTGGACACTGCCCCGCCGGAACAGGTAACTCCACGTCGCAAACGCTTCTGCTACGCCCGGTCTTCCGGAGAGGGCCAACGCTATCAGGCCGCCCATCTGGAAAACGCCCCCGGCTGCCGGCTTGAATTGATTTCCGGACGGGAAAAGCGAGAAGTAAAGGACGCCGGAAAACTGCAAGGGCAGCGACGGATTCCCTGCTGCCCGCTGCCGGATCGCCTCCGCTAACATTACGGAAAAGTGGGCTACTGCGTTGCTGAGTCCGTGGTAAGCGAGACTGTGGCCGTAAACCAGCTCCCTGATCGCGTGAAAATCGCTGAACCGAACGAGAGCGGGGATGGGAAGGGTGACATAGTACTCCCACTTGCCGCTTACCTTTTGCGCGCGGTATCGCTGGGCAACCACGGCGCCAAGGCAGGCCAGCGCCCAGTTGATCTCATCCACCGCGGTCGCGGCCTCGTTATAGGCCGTCGTGGTAACCCCTTTCAGCCCCTTGAAAGCGCCAGGTTCCAGCGGCCCGGGCAGAGTACATGGGCCGTCAAGTTCTGCAGACAGACCCCCCCTGCTATCCGTCAGGATCGTCTGCAACTTCTTCTCGATGACCGCGCGGACCTTCTCCCTCTGCTCGGTCCACCTGGCCTTATAGGTCAGGAATACTTGCTGCCAGGCCTCCTGACCCAATACCGCGTGCCATTCCTCGGACTTGGCCAGATCCGAGAATGCAGCGGCGGGTTGCAGCTCGATAACGAACGCCTGGCCGGCATCCCGGATGACCGGCGCCACAACCCCGCGGGTCAGGCAGTGCAGCAACTGCGCCAGCCCGTACGCGCGGCAAGTGTCAAAGATCTCGAAACCACTCTTCAAAACGATGGATCGCATCTTCCCCTCCGCCGCTCGCCGCCCAGTCCGAAAGACGAACCCACCGGGAGAGCAACACGTAGCTCGTATACTGGCGGGATGACAGGAACGAGAGGCCCAAATTCAGAGTTCCGGTACCGGCGGGCGGCAGCGTATTGAAATCTTCGCGGTCAAGCTGGAACCCGGTCAGCGCAAGCGCTTGCTTCATGGCCTCGTACCAGCGGGGGTGCATCGTGAATGGTGGCGTCCGCTCAGACCTGATGCTGTGATGATGCGCGATAGCGCCCAATGAGGGGACCACCAAAATCTCCTGGAGTTCAGGTTCGACCAGCCGCGAAAGCACCGGCGTCGCAATCCACGCCGAGACCGTGGCATGCGGGGGGAGGCTGGGCAGATGGCCCCCGCCTCGCCTGGCCAACAGCTCGTCGTCGTCGAGGGGAGGCCGCAGCCCATAGCGAATAGCACGCTGCCACTCGGCAGTCAGCTTTCCTAGGTCGTGAAGGACCAGCAGCAGTCGAACCCAATTCCGTAACCGCCTCTCGAACCACCCGACCAGGTCGGCGAGCATGGCGACGGCCTTACTCTCGCGCGCGAGAATCACTTCGTCCCAGACTTTGACGACGCGCACAGCGTGGTCTACCCACAGCTCCATGCCGCTCGTGTCGTCCAGGCGGGCAGCATGCGACTTTCGGGGCGGAATGACTACCGGTTCTGCCGAAACCCCGGGCTCGCCCAGGCGCAAACCGAACTCACCATCATAGCTGGCATGCTCCGGGTGGATTACGTACAAACCACCGGGCGCCAGCGCATTTGGCCGCACCGGCTGGATCTCAACCCGCACTCGGTATTCATCCACCGCGCCTCGATCCACCGCAACTTCCCAAACGCGCGCGGTGCTCCTTTGGACAAATTTTTGGAGAACGTCGAGACGTAGAGGGCAGCGGGGCAGGCGCCGCACGTCCTCCCCCAGCGCTTGCGGGTCGTGATGGAGGACCACTTCCACAGAGTTCGCGTCCCGAACCGCCCGCTCCGCCTTCGCGGGGTTACCCTTGAAATTCGCCTCTGCCAACGAAGCCAACGCCCTGGACCCCGACGCCCGGGCCAGCCAGCGCTCGGCATAAGGACCGAAAACCTCGTCCACCAGGTTCCTCTCCAGCTGCCAGGTCAGCGCCTTGCCGTCCACCCCGTACTTCGTCAGAGCGGCCGCGGTCGCCTCCAGCAATTCTGTATCATAAGGCCAGGGATTTTCAAGTTGATTAAAGATAATTCCCAGACCGTTTCCACCCCAACGCGCACACCGGCCCAGCCGTTGAACCAATGCGTCGCTCGGAGCCAGTTCCGTGACAAGAAGGTCGCACGATATGTCCAATCCCACCTCCACCACCTGCGTGGCAACCAGGAGCGCGCGCTCGGAGAGCGCATCCTTGCCGAAAAGGCGCTCAATTTGTTGTTCCTTGCGCGCACGGTCCATCTCGTTAAATCTGGAATGAACGAGCAGGCATTGGCCAGGCACCCGGGATCGCAGGCCTTCATAAAGCTGGAGTGCCCGGGATACGGTATTCGCCACGACGATCGTTTTCGTGTAAAACGCTGCGTATTCCAGAACGATTTCGGGCGTCAGGTGCGTCGGCTCGATCCTGAGCGTGACACGTCGCGGTCTCTGAGCGGGGCTGAGACGATCTTCGGCTTCGATCAGGCAAGCGCCGAGCTCTTCGGAAAGCTCCGTCAGAAACGTTTGCGGCAATGTACCGGACATCACCACGAAGGGCATCTTGCACTCGCCCGCGCGACGGGCCAGCGTCAGCGCAGTTTGCAAGCCCAAGAGCGGTTCGAAGGTGTGTACCTCATCAAATACAAGCAAACTGCCGGGTATCGCTCCGGCAGGTATGTTCCCGAAGCGCACGCCCAGGCTCAGCGGGGCACAGGCATAGGAGCACACCACCTGATCGAGCGTGGCCACGATAGCATCCGCATAGAACAGAACACTATGAGGACGCTGCCCGTGAACGGCCTCCACGCGAAGCGACGGATCCCAGGCACATGCATATCCAGCCAGCCGCCGCGCCAACTGATTCGCCAGAGCTCGCAACGGCAGTACGTGAATCATGCGGTGAGGAAGTTCGCGACCACGTAGACTGAGGAAAGGTATCCAGACGGCTTCCGACTTGCCGGAACCCGTGGGAGCGCACAAGATGACCGGCTTGCCCCTGCCCAGAGCTTCGGCGCAAGCCGTCTGATGCGGCGCCGGATCGTGGCGAACGAGCTTCCTGAAAAGCCTTTCGACTTCTGTTGGCATCATCGCCCCCCTTACCCCAGCGTCACGCGCAGCTTGTCGCCCGCGCTCAGGCGGACGGGGTCGGCCCACTCGATGAGGGCCTCGCCGTCGCGCACCGTGGCCCGGGCGCGGCCGCGGGTTCGGACGTCGGCTTTGGCGCCGGCGAACGGCACCCTCAGACGCGCGAGCTCGAGCCGCCCGCCCTCCACGCTGATTTCCGCCTCCAGCTTCTCCCCAGTCGCCCGCTGCCAGTATTCGCCCCAAGCCACTCCGGCCGAGTACAAAGTTCGGAACTCGGGGCCGCGCAGCCGGGGCCGGAAACGCATCTCTTTGTCCGGCGCCGAAAAGGCGAAACCGCTCAGCGCAGTCAGCAGGGACCAGCTCGACATGGCCCGCGCATAGTGATGGCCGCACTCAACCTCGTTCCACGGGTTGCGCCGCACGCCGTCATAGCGGCGGCGCACCGCCTCTACAATGGCAAGGCCCTCCTTGACCATGCCTTCGTAGATCAGATGCGCGGCTACCTGATATTCGATGCCAGTCCAGACTTCATCGGAATAGACCAGCGGCAGCGCAGGGCGCTTACCGCGCGGCCACGTGCATACCAACAGCCCTTGCTCGTCATTGATGGCGTAAATGCGCTGTACGTTGGCGAAGTCGCTGAAGTCCTTGCGGAAGTTATAGCGATAAATGGCCGAAAGCGCCGAGCGAATATGTTCCGCAGGCAGCAGCTTGCCCAGATCCACGACCTCGGCGAACCACTGGCCCAGTAACTGATCGGAAAGACAACCCTCGCCGTACTGGTAACGCGAGGCCTTCGGCTCTTTCTCATCCACTTTCTGGATGTAATACTCGCCGTTCCACAACAACTGGTCCAGCAGTTTCGATCCTTTCCGGCGAAGCTCGGAGTAACGCCGCGCGGCGTCCTCGTCGCCCAGATGACGCGCCATGCGCGCGGCCGCTTCGAGCGCTCCCAGATACAGCGTACCGACCATGGAATTGGGGCCGTAGAACTCGATGTCGTAGGTATTGTGCTGCTCGCCTTCCATGACACCGTCGCGGTCGGCGTCCCACTGCGTCCAGGCGAACTCGAGAGCGCGCTTGACCTCCGGCCACAGCTTGCGCAGCCAGGCATCATCCCCCGAGAGCCGCCACTCGCGATAGACCTTCAAAATGCAACCCATCTGGCCGTCCGCCGCCGGGAACATCTTGTTGCCTCCGGGACGCAGCGGCACCGGCGTGCGGAAACTCATGGAGCCGTCCGGGCGCATATTGACCAGAAAGTCGGTCTCGCGCATGCTTCGCTCCAGCTCGGGGTAAAGGTGGGCCAGGGTCTGCTCGTAGTTGTAGACGTGCGTGCAGTTCATCGGGCAGCAACCCGAGTTGTCGTTGCAACCCTCGAAGGCCAGCACGAGCTTGTTTTCCATCACCATGACCGTGTTCGTGCGCAGGATGGAGGCCTGGCTGGAGACGGCGTCCTTGACCGTTTCGGGCAGCGAAGAGTTCCACAGCAGGTCGCGGTAGCGCAGGCTGCGCTCGCGCAGCGAGCGGAGATTGCGGAAAACGTATGCGGCCGGCTCCCAGGCCGAGGGCCAGCGCGTTCCGTAGTGATTGCGCAGGGGCCGACCGCGATGCTCCAGCTCGTTGGTCCAATAGAGCTCGGTGTTCGGAAAGTACCAGGACAGAACAAAAGTCACATCTTTTGTTGCGCCCGCCGCGAGCTCGAAGTGGGCCGCCAGAGTGGCGTACTCGGTTTCCCCGTCGGCGGAGGGAGGCGCGTCCAGATTGGGGAAGCGGCCCTTTTCCAGAAACTCGTCCCACCAGTTGTGAAACTCGTCCCACCAGCGGCCATGCTCCCAGCGCATGCGCCAGGAAAGGTCAGGGTGGTCGGTGACCAGCGCCATGGATCCATACCGGACCGAGTCCGGGTGGTACTTGTCCGAGCTCATGAAAATCCCGGCCAGGCCGCCTTCTCGTCGAAGCTCGTTGCGATTCTGACCGAAGAACGGCGCCCTCCGGCCGGTGAGCCGAGAGGCCCCGTCGTAGCCCACGGGATTGATGGTGGAAAAGGCCACGGCGCAGCGCAGTGGCGCGGATGCGCGTGATCGCAAGCGGTAGGTCAGGATGGCCACGGGCAGGCTGGAGTCGTCAGTTTCCAGGGGGATCATCGGATTGAAAGCCTCAAGCTCTACGCCCACGGGAACCGCCGGATCCGACAGCGCCAAGTGCGCGAACGGGTAGGCGCCGGTGAACACCGCATGGCGGAATCGGGGCAACCCCAGCGCAGTCTCTCGCGGCAGTCCGTGCCCGCCGGCGAACGGGGGATGGGGCTGCCGCTCGAGCACGCGGATCATGGGGGCCTTCAGGCCGCCACCCTCCAGGCGAAGCGCCACGAAGGTCAGAGGCAGCACGCCGCCTTTGTTGGGCCGGTTGAAAATCTCCCAGTCGCGGAAGTTTCCGTAGCCGCCGAGCGAGACCGTGCCCGTGCCGATGCCGCCGAGCGGGAAAGCGATCTCGCGCAGGGCGTCGCCTTCGAAACGCCGCCCGGGAATCTGCTGGCCGCCGGCTGCGGCGCGCTCAGCGTCCGCCTCAAACCTGGCCGAGGCAGGGATCACCGCTGTGCTCAACAGCAGGGTTCGCCTTGTCAGTCGCATCCTTTCTCCTCCTGGCGTGCACGGCTTGCACTGGGCGCGGCGCCGAGGGAAGGCTCCCCGCGCACCCTTGTCCCGGCCTGCACAGCCTGTACGCCGTGGAACAAGCTACCACACAGGACAAGCGGCTCACCGAGCCTCTTTGAGCACCAGCTCAGCGAGCTGCACGCTCAGAGCACGGGCAGGATAGCGTTCCAGATTCGTCAAAACGGCGACGACCAGGCCGCGGTCGGGCAGGATCAGCAGGTTGGTGGAAGCGCCTGGCTGAGAGCCGCTGTGCTCGACCCACTTGCGGCCTGCGCGCTCGCTGACATACCAGCCCAGCCCGTAGCCGGTAGATCGCCCGTCCCGCGTCTTCTGGGACGTAAACATTTGTTCGAGAGTTTGTTTTTTCAGCAGCCGGCCCTCGAGCAACGCCAGCGAGAAGCGCACCAGATCTTCCGCCGTGGCCACCATTCCGCCGCCCGGAATCTTGTTGCTGGTGTCGGCGAGCGGACAATTCTCGATCGTGCCTGCGGGCGTCCGGCGATAGCCGCGGGCGCGGTTGGGGATGATGCGGTAGACGTCGTCGGCCTGGATCCGCTCGGCGCCCGAGGGCTCGATCACGTGTTTGCGCAGGTAATCCATGAAGCGCATACCCGAGGCCGCCTCCACCACCGCCCCCAGCAGGTTGTAACCGTAAGTCGTGTAGCGGAACTTCGTGCCCGGTTCGAACTCGAGCGGATCATCGGCGAAGATCTTCAAAGGCTCGATGAGATCGTAGTAGTGGCGCGTGCTGAGAAGCTCTTCCGGGCTGCGGTAATGCCGGATCCCGCTCAGATGTCCGAGCAGGGCGCGCGGCGTGATCGGCCAGGGCTTTTGGGGAAAAACCGGGACGTATTTCTGGACCGGCGCGTCGAGATCCAGGCGTCCTTGCTCGGCCAGTTGCATCGCCGCCACCGCCGTGATGGGCTTGGAAATCGAACCCAGGCGGAACACGGTGCCCGTGGTGGCGCGAACGTTGTTTTCGATGTCCGCCAGGCCGAAGGCGCCCGACCACACGAGCTGGAACCGGTCCGCGACGGCCGCCGAAACCGCCGGCACGCGCTGCTGCTCGACGGCTTCCCGAACCACACGCTCGAGGGCCTCCACCAGCCCCGGCGACTGCGCAGCCGCCGGCAACGCGGACAGCAAGCGCCAGACGAGCAGGAAAACGCACCACCGACGCGTCATGGAATGCATGATGGCACAGCGCGGATTGCCGCCGCATCGGGCCTGGGATCACCCCTGCCACCGCAGTTGCGTTATCATGTGCCGCCGATGAATCGCGCGCCGCGTCTGACGCGCCGTCACTTTCTGCTGCTGGGATGGTTCTCGCGCCGCCGCATCCTCACCGCGGCAGGCATCCGGTTCGAGTTGCTCCGCAATGGGGCGCCACTGCGGAAGTTCGTGCTGATCCACGGCGATGAAAGCACTGCGCGACGCGTTTTGCTCGCCCGCATGCGGGACCGGCGGCCGGGCTGGGCTTACCTGGTCACCCACGAGGAGCGACTGGTCCGCCTCGGCGCCTTGCGTTTCGATCCCAACCGCATCTTTTCCCGCGAGGGCGCCGAGCGCAACCTGCGCGACTTGAATCCGGCCGCCAGCGAGGCGGACTTCGAGCTCGCCCTGGCTTTTTTCGATCGCGAGCGGGAGAAGCTGGTCCGCGCGCTGCTGCCTGAGCGGGGCGGCGTACTCATCGCATTGCACAATAACCGAGAAGGTTATTCGGTTCACACCGAGATCCCGATCAGCGATCGGGTGGCGCTCAACGACCCGCAACGACCGCACGACTTCTACCTGTGCACCGAACCAAGCGATTTCGACCGGTTGTCGCGCTCGCCTTTCAACGTCGTGCTCCAGCATCGCCCGCCGCCGCCCGATGACGGCTCGCTGTCCCGATTAGCCGCGCGACGGAATGTGCGTTACGTGAACATCGAAACGCTGCTGGGCGAAGAGGACAAGCAACACCGCATGCTGGCGTGGCTAGAGAACCACCTCTGAGCCCGGCTGCGACTCCCGCCCGTGATAGTACTCCTTCAGGCGACGCGCCACAGCCCGCCCTACCACCGCCGCCCACTCGCTCTCGGTCGCGCGGCGCAGCCTTTCCACGCTGCCGAAATGCTCGAGCAGCTTTCGCGCGGTCTTTGGCCCAATGCCGGGGATGTCATCCAGCTCGGTGCCGATACGCGACTCGCGCCGTGCGCGGTGGAACGTAATGGCGAAGCGGTGCGCTTCGTCCCGGATAGTTTGAATCAGATGGAGGACCGGGGAGTGCGGCTCCAGCACGATGGGTTCGTGTTCCTGGCCCAGCACGTAGATCCATTCCTCACGCTTCGCGATGGAAGCCAGCGGCTGGTGGGCGAGACCCAGGGATTCGAGCGCTTCGGCCGCCGCGTGCAACTGACCCACGCCGCCGTCCACCAGGACCAGGCTCGGCATGGGCTTGCCTTCTTCCCGCAAGCGCGAGTAGCGGCGCGTGACGACCTCGCGCATGGCGGCGAAATCATCGCCCGGCTGCGCCGTACGGATGATGAACTTGCGGTAGTCGGACTTCTTCATGCGCCCCTCTTCCCACACCACCAGGCTGGCCACCGTGTCGGAGCCGTGGATGTGGGAAACGTCGAAGCACTCGATGCGACGGGGCGGTTCGGGCAACCCCAGCAACTCCTGCAAAGCTTCCTGAATGGCTTGAGTGGTGGGCTTCAGGACACGGAAACGTTGTTCGAAGCTGTGGCGGGCATTGGTCTCGGCCAGCGTGAGCAGAGCGCGTTTGGGGCCGCGTTGCGGCGTGTGGATTTCGACCTTGCGCCCGCGCCGTTCGCTCAACACTTCCTCCAGCGCCTCTCGGTCCTCGAAATCCACCGGCACGTGAATCCGCGCCGGCACGTATTCCTGGTTGAGGTAGTACTGCTTGAGCAGGGCGGAGATGAATTCCGAGGGCGTGTACTCGTGCTGGTCCTCCCAGAAGAATTCGCGCCGGTCCACCACGCGCCCGCGGCGCATATGGAACACGTTGACCGCCACCAGGGGCGGCTCGGCATAGACGCCGAAGACGTCCGTATCCTCGCCTTCCGCGGCCGCCATCTTCTGCCGCTCTTCCATTTCCTCCAGGGTGGCGATCAGGTCGCGCAGCACCGCGGCGCGCTCGAATTCCATGGCTTCGGCGGCCTGCTCCATGCGGGCGCGCAGTTCATCCACCAGATCGCGGCGGCGCCCCTCCAAAAACAGCCGGACGGCCTGGACCGACTGGCGATACTCGGCTTCATTCGCCAGGCCCTCCACGCATGGCCCGTGGCAGCGCCCGATGTGGTATTCCAGGCAGGGCTGGCTGTGACGCCGCGTCAGGTCAATCTTGCAGGAAGGAATTTTGAAGTGACGGTGGATGAAATCCACCAGGCGATGAGCCAGGTTGCCGGGAAAGTAAGGTCCGTAGTAAGTCGAGCCGTCCTTGATAAGACGGCGAGTAACATAGACGCGGGGCCAGCGCTCGGCGGTGAGCTTGATATAGGGATAGGTTTTGTCGTCCCGCAGCAGGACGTTGAAGCGCGGCTTCCATTGCTTGATGAGATTGTTCTCGAGAGCCAGCGCTTCCTTTTCGTTATCCACCAGGATGTATTCGATGTCGCGGGCCAGCGCCAGCAGGGTGTCGGTCTTGACGTCCGCCAGCCGCTCTTCGGAAAAGTAACTGCGCACGCGATTGCGCAGATTCTTGGCCTTGCCCACATAGAGGACGTTGCCGTGCTCGTCCTTGTAAAGATAGACTCCGGGCCGGGCAGGAAGCTGGGCGGCCTTCTCGCGCAGATCCATGATCCGGCTGCGATCCCCTCTATACTAGGATTGTGACACGGATCCTGCTGGCCCTTCTGGTGGCAGGGGCCGCATGGTGCCAGCAAAAGCCGGCTGAGCCGCCGGAAGAGGACGAGACGCTGGCGGTCAAGGAATACACGTTCAATCCCCTTCAGGCCGAGAAGGAGCTGCGGGTCGGCAATTTCTACTTCAAGAAAGGCAGTTACCGCGCCGCCGCCCTCAGGTTCCGGGAAGCGACCCGCTGGAATCCCAACTGGGCCGAAGCCTGGTTGAGGCTGGGAGAAGCGCAGGAGAAGCTGGGGGACGAGAAGGCAGCGCGCGAAGCTTACGAGAAATTCCTCGAGCTCGCGCCCAAACACAAGCGGGCTGCGGAAATCCGAAAGAAGCTGGCGGGCAAGGGTTGAGGGCCGTCACTCAGCCGGACGGGAGCGCTTCATAGCCGCTACCAGCGCCCGAAAGCCGCGATCCCAGTCGGGGAAAAGGTCCACGTACTGGATCTTCTGGCGGATCCGGGGCGGCACGCTGCACTCTTCCAGGCGCACCGGGATGAAGTAAGTCTGGTCGAAAGGAACGCGGCGGGCGCAGTCCAGAGCGTACCGCAGTTCGGCCTGAAAGCAGCCGCGCTTGCCCACGGCGCGGCGGGAAAGACAGGCTACGAAGTAATCTGCCAGCTCGATGGCCTGCTCGATGGCGCGAGGCCAGTTCTGCCCGGGCAGCAGCTTCTTGCGATCCATCCAGGGGTCGAAGCCAGAACGCGCCAGCTCGCGGTAGAGGCGCTCGGCGGCGGCTGCGTCCTCTTGGACATAGGCCAGAAAAACCTTGGGCTGACTGGCGGGAACGAAGCTGAATTTGCCTTTGCCATCGGGGCGAAACAGACCCAGGCCCTCGATTTCCACGCGCGCGCCCCGCTCCAGGCAACGCCGCACGATCCGCGCGACCTGTTCCATTTGTGCTTCCATGAGCGCCGCCTTACTTCTTGCTGGGGCGAGTCCCCGGCTGATCCTCGAAACGAAACTCCGGCCTGGCGCCGGGCACGAAGGTTCCCAGACCGGGCAGGGAAACGGGCTTGCCTTGCCGCAGCCGCCGCAAGATGTCGCGCACCAGGCGATCCAGTTGATCTGCTGCCTCGGCCTTCGGGATCCGGGATTCCCGCGCCAGGCGCGCCGCCAATTCCCGCTTGTTCATGGCCGATCCGATGCTAACACCCGGGCAACGGCGGCCGACGCGTACGCGGGCACGGGCCGACGGGCAACTGCTGACTTTTCATCAAGTTAACTCCACACGCCTGCCCGCGACAAAACCCTGTAATTCAAACGCCCCGCTGCGCGCCCCACACCTCGATTTGCAGCCGCGGCGTGTATCGGAAGCCTTCCCGCTTGCAGATTTCGATGAGCCACCGTGCACGCTCGCGCAGCACCTCGGGATCCACCCCCTCCGGCATCAACAGCACGCGCTGGGGATCGGCCTGCAGGCGAGCGACCAGCTCGCGGATCTCGGGCAGATCCTCCGGAGAGGCCACGACGAATTTCAGCTGGTACTCGTATTCCGCCATCAGGCGACGCAACACGTCGGGCTGGATGCGCAAGCGTTCATGCTGCGCTGCCCAGCGGCCGCCCTCGCGCTCGTACGGCGTGGAGTTGGCCAGCTTCGGGCTGATGCTCATGAGATCACAAGCGACGGGCTGGTAAACCGTGCCAGCGGTTTCGATGGTGATGTGCAGCCCGTGGTCCGCGATCCGGCGCGTCAACTCGACGATGCCGGGCATGATCATCGGCTCGCCGCCCGTCAGCACCACATGCCGCGCGGGATACTTGCGGACTTCCTCGACAATCCGCTCCAGCGGCCAGTCCTCGCCTTCCGGCTCCCACGAGGCGTACGGTGTGTCGCACCAGACGCACCGCAGATTGCACCCGCTGGCGCGAACGAAAACCGACGGCGTGCCCAGCAGGATGCCTTCCCCCTGCACCGAGAAAAAAATCTCAGCGATTTTCACGGCGCGCCTCGAGCGGGTCGGGCACTCCTGCTTCTTCGAACCCCTTGCGGCGTAACAGACAGGCGTCGCAGGCGCCGCACGGGCGGCCTTGCTCGTCCGGGTCGTAGCAGGAGTGAGTGAGAGCGGGGTCCACGCCCAGCTCCAGGGCCAGGCGAACGATGCCGCCCTTGGTCAGGCCGATCAAAGGCGTGTGGATCTTCACCCGCACCCGGCCTTCGACCGCCGCCTTGGTGGCCAGATTGGCCATTCGTTCGAAAGCTTCGATATACTCGGGCCGGCAGTCCGGGTAACCCGAGTAATCAATGGCGTTCACCCCGATGAAAATATCGCCGGTCTCCAGCGTTTCCGCCCAGGCGAGCGCGCACGCCAGAAACACCGTGTTGCGAGCGGGAACGTAGGTGACGGGGATGCCGGACCCGATTTCGCCGAGGCTGCGGCCCTTGGGCACCGCCAAGGACGAAGTGAGCGCCGAGCCGCCGATGGCCGCCAGATCCACGCGCAGGACGAGATGGCCGGCCGCGCCCAGAGCCGAGGCCAGCCGCCGCGCCGCTTCGATTTCGTGCCGGTGGCGCTGGCCGTAATCGAAGGTCAATGCATAGCAGGCAAATCCCTCCCGGCGCGCAAAGGCCAGGCAGGTCGCCGAATCCAAACCGCCGCTCAGCAAGCAAACCGCACGCTTCACTTGGGCAACCTCAGCGCGAGCAAGAAACCCAGTACCGGAAAGGCCGTCCAGGCCGCCAGCACGGAGTGCATCGAGAAATGATCGGCCAGCGCGCCCGTCAGGGGAATGAAAATCAGGCCCGCCAGGCCCCAGGCAAAACCCATCATGAGGGCCGAAACGGTGCCGGCCTGCGAAGGAATCAGCTCCTGCGCCATGACCACGTTGACCGGGATCGTGAACAGCAGGATCAGGCCCCCGAGCAGCAGCCCGGCGATCGCCAGAGGGCCGTCGGCCAGAAAGAACAAGGCCAGCAAGGGAACCGAGCCGGCCATGGACAACAGAATGACGCGGCGCCCGCCCAGCCGGTCAGCCAGATGACCGCCCAGAAAGCCACCCACCGCCCCGAACAGGAGATAGGCCGTAAGAGTGTAACTTGCCGTCTGGATCGAGTAACCTCGCTCGCGGTAAAGATACAAGGGAAGTAACTGGGCGTAAGTGATCTGAATTATGGAGCGAATAAAAACGAGCAGGTAAAGAACGGTGAGTGGCTTCCAGACCGAGGCCAGAGCGCGGAATTGTCCCCCGGCCGAAGCAGGCTTTCGCGGCCAGCTCACGCGCCGCAAGCGCCAGGCCAGAAGCGCCGAAGCCGCGATCCCGGGCAAAGCCGCCCGCCAGGTACGCTCCAGTCCCCAGGCCGATACCACGGTGGAAAAGTAGGTCGGGCCCAACGCGAAGCCCAGCGTGCCTGAGCTCACGAATATAGCCATGATGCGGCCCCGATGTTCCTCCACGCCGCGCGTGACCATGGAAGAACCCTGTGGATGATAGGCCGCAATGCCGGCCCCGCCCAGGCACACCCCGACCAGCAACGCCCAGTAGCCCGGCGCCAGCCCGAGTCCCGAGATGAAAACGGCGGCCACCAGCGGACCCAGCCACGTGAACGGTGGGTTGCGCCACCGATCGCAAAGAACCCCATAGAAAGGCTGCGTGACCGACGAGGAAAATACCAGCAACCCGCCCAGAATGCCGGCCTGCGTCAAGCTCAACCCATAACGCCGCACCAGCCACGGCTGCAGCGCCCCCAGAGCTCCCGAGTACAAATCCACCATGAAGTGGCCCAGCGAAAGCAGGAGCACCAGCGTGACGGGGCTGGCCGCCTTTGGCGCAACGACCGGGGGCGACTCCAGAGTTCTTTGCGCAGGAATCATTCGAGGGAGTTAATTCCAATTATAAATCCCCGGAGCATTGCAGTCCGTGAGCCGCGACGTTGACGCTCTTGCCGTTCAACCGTGCCGTGGCCGGCTCATCGCGAAAGTTATACAGGCAGCGAAAACCGCCGAAGTCATAAAAAGCCACGCGTGCGGGCGCCTCCAGCAGGATTCCCAGCGGTTCGAGCAGCCGGCGTCGAAGCTGATTCACCACGGGATCGGGCAGGCGCATCCAACCCAGTGGTTTGGGTGGCAACAGCCATTCACCGGTCTGGCGGAAATCATCCTCGCTGAAAGTGCGGATGTTCCAGACCATCAGGCGCCCTTGTCGGGTGAGTAACGGCGCGCGCCCGCCGGGACCCGTCGCGCTCAGCAGCACGGTGGCGCCGGCCGCTTGCAGGCCTGCGTCCACCTCAAGCGACACGGACAGAGGAACCGAGCCGCCCCCGACGTGGACGACAGCGACCTTGGCAGCCTGCGGCTCCGCGGTCGCCCGCACGCCCGCCATTTCGGCCAGAGCGCGCACTCGCCGCACCAGCGCGGGCGTCAACACCAGAGTCGCCCCATTTCGCAAGTGTTCTCGCACGCGCTCGACCAGGCGCGCGTCCGCAGCCGCCTGTACACCTAGCATCACCATCCGCGCCCGCTGCGGGTATTCGGCGACCGGAACGATCGGGATGCCCAACATGGCCACGTAATCCATGAGGTACATGTTCTCCTCGGCGTCGCTGCCTGGCGGCTTGTAAAAGGCCACACCCTGCGGCTCCCGACCCAGAACTCGGGCGGCCAGCTCCTCCAGATCAGGTAACCGCGCCGCCAGTAACGTGTCCCCCGGGTGACCGGCCACCAGATCGCCCAGATGGAACAAAGTAAGTTCGCGCGCACCCGCCAGGACGCTTTGGTATGCCTGATCCAGAAAATTCTGCGCGGTGCACTCGATATGATCGAACCAGGCGCCTCGGACCTTTTCGCCAGCCACCGCACGGATCCAGCGGAAATTGATGTAACCCTGGGTCGGTTGCACGTATCCCATGCGCTGGGTTTCCGGATTGCGAACCTCCGTACCAACCCAAATCGCGTCGAAGAAGGGCGACAGGCGGCGCGGATTATAACCGAACAGATGGAAGCGATCGTACCATTGCGGGTATTTGAGAATCACGCGCACGCCGGGTCGGGCCGAACGGGCAGGCGTCAGCATCATGGGCTCGACCAGCGAAACCAATAGGTCCTGGCGATAATCCGCCCAGCTTCTTTCGGCGCGCGCCTGCTGAGAGGCGGCAGAAGTGTCTGCGGTGCAGTAAAAGTCATCCACGATGAGCTGGTCGAAGAGCGGCGCATTTTCCCGGAAGAAAGCAGCGATGTCGCGCCGCGTCTTTTCCGCCTCGAAGTTCAGCCAGTTCAGGCCTTCGTTTTGACGAACGCCGAACTGGCTTCCCGGCACGGTGGCGATGCCGCCGGAAACCTCGAAGCCCTGCTCTCGCAGCCGCTCCGCGATAAGCCGCAACCTTTCCGGCGGCACATATTCGTCCCCGCGCCGCCCTTCCAGAAAGAGCCGTGAGACCTTGAGGGGCCGTAAAATTTCGATTACTTTGCGGCGGCTTTCCTCGCTCCCCAGATATTTCTCGACGCCGCCCGCGGTGACATAAACGCTGACTCGCAACGGCTGGGCACGACAGGTGGCAGGGGCCGAAAGCAAAAGAACGAGCAGGGTAACGAGGGCCGCAGGCATAGCTTCGTCCCGCAACCCAGTTTAATATGCTGGGTTTGGTAGTTATATGCGGCCTGCGCTCGTTCCCTTCATCGTCCTTGCGGGCTTTCCCGCGGCGGTGTGGTCTCAGGCACCAGCCCGCCCGGTGGTGAACCCCCGCGGCGTCATCAACGCAGTCTCGGCCCAGCCCGCGCCTTCCGCCGTGGCTCCGGGCGCGATCTTGAGGATCGAGGGATTCAATCTCGGACCGCCGGGTGGCGTCGAAGCCTCGGGCGCCCCGCTACCAACCCAGGTCGGAGATCCTCCCATCCAGGTCCTGATCAACGGCAAGCCAGCCCCTATTTTCGCGGCGCGCCCGGACCGCATCCTGGTGCAGGTTCCCTGGGATACCGCCCCGGGTCTGGCCACGGTGGTGGTGCGACGCGGCGAGGCCGAAAGCCGTCCGGCGCGCGTGCTCGTCAACCGGCTGGAGCCTGCACTGCGCACGGTGGGAGGCCGAGGCTACGGCGAGGTCGCAGGGACCGTTTCGGGCAATGTACTCCACGCGTTGGCGACAGGATTGGGACCTACGGAGCCGCCGGTGAACGACGGTGAGCCGGGACCCGCAGACCCGCCGGCGCGGCCGCGCGACGCCGTCCGGGCTTTGGTCGGCGGACTGCCGGCACGCGTCCGCGCCACGCTTTCGCCGCAACGGGTCGGCGAGTTCGAAGTGCATATCGAACTTCCTCCCGAGGCTCGTCCGGGCGACACGCTCACGCTCCAGGTGGGCGGGCGTTCCGCGCCGCCCGTGACCATCGGGAAAGCCGACGGCGTCGAGCTGCTCTGGCTCGAAACCCGAGAAGCGCCTCAGTTTCAAAGCCTCGTCTCGCCCGGGCCGAACGCGTTCTACGCCATCGCCAGTGCGGCGCGGGGCGAGGACGGCTGCTATCCCAGTTACTTGTACGACTTTCGGCGCGCAAAGGCCGTCAAGATCGAGATGTGCCTGACGGCAGCACCGAATGCTCGCACGCCGATCGTTGCCTCCAGCGACAGCCCGCGGCTGGCCGCACTCGTGGGTCCGCCGGAAGGCGACGCCTCGAGCGGCATCAGTTCGAAGGTGGTCATCTTTGACGCCACCAAGCCCGAGCCGGTACTGGCGGAACTGCCCGAGAAAGCCTCGGGTCTCACCGCCGTAACGGGAGGCAATTTCGCCGCTGTGCTTCCGGGCACGCCGCCGCGGACGCTGCTGATTGACGGCAACAGCGGCGAGGTCCGCGAGCCTGCGCCCGCTGCCGGAGGGCAGGCCGCCATCCGTCTTCCCACCCTCAAGCTGGAGGACTTGCCCCATACCCTCGCGATCACCGCCCTGCCGCAGCAACTGTTTCTGGCCCTGGTGGCCGACGATGCCGACCGCCCAAACCGTGCGCGCCTGGTTGTAGTAGATCGCGATGGCAACGTCCAGGGCAGCCGGGATTTCCCGGAAGGATGGGTTCCGCTGGTCGCTCCACCCCGCCCCCAGACTGGCGGCGCGATCCAGCAGGCGCTCGCGCTGCGGCGGGTCGTCGTGTACTTCGACACACTGAAACAGAATGTGTACGTACTGTCGCGGCGACCCGATGATTCGCGGCACGCCATGGTCCTGTTCTCGGTGGAAGAGCAGTCGCCGCGCGTAATCGAGTTCCCTGAATCCTGGTTTGTGGCTGCGTGCACGCCGGCGCTGCCCGTGTTTACTCTGGAGCTCTCCCGCCGGCTGGTTCTGGCGGGCGCCGGATCGCCCCAATCCGAGATCAAAACCCCGTGCCCGGCGACGGGCTTCATCCTGCTCGACCTCGAGGAGGCCCGGATCTCGGCGGTTGCGTTGCCCGGCCAGGGCCAGTTCGATCTGACCGCAGCCACGGGCGACGTCAACGACTTCATCTTCGGCGTAAACACCGATCCTTCGCGGCGTAATCTTGCCGATCGTCTCTTCGTGCTGGATGGCGTAACAGCCTCGGCCTTCAGCCTGGATCCGCCGGCCGAGGTCACCAGCTTCAGTGCCCCCACGCCGTTGCCCGCTCTCAACGCGATCCTCGCCTTGGGAACCAAGCGGGTGGCCGGCGACGCCGGCTTCGTACTCTTCGATCTCGAGAATGCGGAGGCACGCTTGCTGCCCACCCCGGAGGGCTTCGCGCAGGTCAGCCTGGTCGGATTCCTTCCCGCCACGCGCAAGCTGATCGCGCGCGGCATCAAAGCGGGCGGCGCCGGCTCTCAATACCTCGTCTACGATTTGGTTACTGGCGATTTGATCTTTCCGTCCAACCCCGAAGGCGTGGCCTGGGTGGGTAACGTGGTCCGCGCCGCCGCCCAGCCTGCTACGCCGCAGCCCGGTACCCCACAACCTGGCGCAGGCCAGCCCGGTGCGCCGCAACCCGGACAAGGCCAGCCCGGACAAGGCGGACCCGCGCCACAACCCGGACAGGGACAACCCGGCCAGGGAGGAACCACGCCGCAACCCGGCTCGGCGCCGGCCCAGCCCGCGGCTACACCTGTGCTGCAACAGGCGAGCGCCGCATCGAACGCTGTGACGGCCGTGGCTTATGATGCCGAAGGCCGGCAGCGCGGCCTCGTGTTGTTGCGCGTTCCATAGGCGGTGCGGCTGGCATTCATCACCGCCACGCCGCTCGAGATCACTAGGGGCAGCGGCACCTTTGCGGGAATCCACACGCTGGCGCGTGCTCTCGAGGCCCTGGGCGTCCGCGTCGAAACGGTCACGCCGCGGCTGCCGATCCCCGTGTTCACGGTTCGGCGGATGCTGTTTAACGAGCGCTTGCGGTGGTTCGGTCGCTTCGATGCCGACGTGATCGTGGGCTTCGATATGGACGGCTACCGTATCGCCGATCGCAGGGGCCGCCCCCACGTGGCGTCCATCAAGGGCGTGATCGCCGACGAGATGCGCTTCGAGCGCGGCTGGACCCGCGCCAGCATGGCGCTTCAGGCTGCCTGCGAAGCGCGCCACGTTCACCGTGCCGATCTGGTCGTCACCACCAGCCGCTACGCTGCCGCTCGCATCCGCCAGCTTTACCGCCTGCCGCGCGATCCCGCGATCGTCCCCGAGCTCATAGATTTGACCGCATGGCGGGAACTGTTCGCGCGCCATCCGGCCGAGCCCGATCCGCGTCGCTTCACTGTGCTCACCGTGTGTCGCTTTTATCCCCGCAAGCGCCTCGACGTGCTGCTGCGCGCCGCCGCGCTGTTGCGCGAGCGCGTGGCTTCCCTGGAAATCAGAATCGTCGGCGACGGCCCCGAAGCAAAGAAGCTGCAGCGGTTGGCGCAAAGCCTGGATCTTCAGCCGGTCGTGCGCTGGCTCGGCAATGTCTCGCAGGAGGCGCTGACACGCGAATACAATCGCGCGGACGTTTTCTGCCTGCCGAGCGTGCAGGAGGGATTCGGCATCGTCTTTCTCGAAGCCATGGCTGCGGGAAAGCCGATCGTCGCCGCCCGCGCGGCTGCCGTTCCCGAGGTGCTGCCTCAAGGTCTGCTCGTCGAGCCGGAAAATCCCGAGGCGCTCGCTGCGGCGCTGGAAGAGCTTTATCGGAGCGAAGCCCTGCGACGTGAGCTGGCCCAGGCCGGCGCCCGCCTCGTCGAGCAATACGACGCGCCGAAGGTGGCGCGCATGTTTCTCGCGCTGGTGCGAGACCTGTTTTGAGTGCGCCGCCCCGGAGAAGGTGGGTTCCCGGCCAGGCTATGCCATAATGGGTTAGACATTTCCTTTCGGAGGGGTGCCATGACGCACCGCCCAGCGTTGCTCTCCCCGCTGGTGGTGGCCGGCTTGATTCTTTGCGTCCCCCTCGTGGCGCAAGAACAACAGCAACCCGCGCCGCCCCCGCAAGCCCCGCAACCCGCGCCAGCGCCCACGCCCAGGCCCGAACCTGGCGGCCGCACGCCCACCATCCCCTCGCCCACGCCGATCCCCACGCCGCCGCGCGAGCCGCAAAGGGAGCCTGACTGGCGCCAGCAGCCCCAGCCCTTCCCCGAGATGCAGCGCCCGATCTTCCTCTCCGGGCGCGTCATCCTCGAGGACGGCACGCCGCCGCCCGAGCCCGTCGTCATCGAGCGAATCTGCAACGGGCAGCCGCGACCCGAGGCGTACACCGATTCCAAGGGCCGGTTCAGCTTCCAGCTCGGCCAGAACACCCAGTTGATCGCCGACGCGAGCGTGAATTCCGCAGCCGATCCTCTGGGAGACCCGACGGGACGCTCGCAGCGCGGCGCCTTTGGACAGGGTCGGACGTTGAGCGAGCGCGACCTGGTCGGCTGTGAGCTGCGCGCCGTCCTGCCGGGCTATCGCTCCGATGTCATCCCCCTGGCGGGCCGGCGGATCATGGACAACCCCGACGTGGGCACGATCATTCTGCGCCGTCTCGGCAAGGTCGAAGGCACCGTGATCAGCGCTACGACCCTGAACGCGCCCAAGGACGCACGCAAGGCGTATGAAAAAGGGATCGAGGCGGCCAGGAAAAAGAAGTTCGAGGAAGCCCGCAAGCACCTGGAAAAGGCGGTCGAGCTGTACCCGCAGTACGCCATCGCCTGGTACGAGCTGGGTCGCATTCACCAACAGCAGAATGACAAGGAGAAAGCGCGCGAGGCCTACGCCAGGTCGCTTGCCGCGGACGCCAGGTTCATGAAACCCTACCTGCAACTGGCCCTGCTCTCCGCGCAGGAGCGGAACTGGCGTGACGTGGCCGACACCACGGACCGCCTGATCAAGCTGGATCCGTTCGATTACCCGCTCGCCTATTTCTTCAACGCGGTTGCCCACTTCAATTTGCGCAACCTGGACGCCGCCGAGCGTAGCGCGCGCGAAGGAATCAAGCTCGACGATCGCAATCAGATCCCCAAGATGCGCCACCTGCTCGGCGTCATTCTGGCAAACAAGCAGGACTACACGGGCGCCGCCGAGTTGCTGCGAGCCTACCTGCCCCACGCCGCCAACCAGGAAGAATCCGACTTCGTCCGCAAGCAGTTGCAGGAAATCGAGCGACTGGCGGGGACCGTCCGCAGCCAGCCTTCCGGGCCTCCGCAAACACCCTGAACCTGTGCCGGAATCAGGCAACCTTACGCGCGAAGCGCTACGGAAGAGCTGGCGCAGTGAGTTGTTCGACCGCGTCATCCCTTTCTGGGAACAACGCGGCTTCGATCCCGGCCATGGCGGTTTCTATCACCGGCTGACTTATGATGGTTCCCTGCTCGGCGGGGAGAAGTTCCTCTGGTTCCAGGGCCGCGGATTGTGGGTCTGGAGCTTCCTGTACAACCACTTCGGACGCGACCCCGCAAGACTGGAGATCGCCCGGCAAACCAAAGATTTCCTGCTCGCGCACGGGCGGCAGCCCGATGGTTGGTGGTCGCAAACGTTCACCCGCGAAGGCCGCGTTGTGGAACCATTCGGCGGCGATCTCTACGGCATGTACTTCGTGGCCGAGGGATTGCTGGAGTACGCTGCGGCCACCGGCGATGAACAGGCGCGCCAGACTGCCTGCGAGATCCTCGAGCGCCTGTGGCGGCGGATCCACGAACCCGAGTTCGGTCCCCGCACGCAGGGTTTGTGGATGCTCAGCCTCCGCATCGCCACGCAGATCCTGCGGCGCGAACGCGACCCGCTCGCACAGGAAATGGCCGACGAAGCGCTGGACGCGATCACGGAGTGGCACTACCATCCCGAGATCGGACTCAACAACGAAGTACTGGCATTCGATTTCAGCCGCCTGCCTTGCGAGCAGACCAAGTGCGTCTTCGGGCACAGCATCGAAAGCCTCTGGATGGTCCTGGACGAGGCCGAGCGCCGCGGCGACGACGCTTTGTGGCGCCGCGCGGCCGAACGAATCCGCCGCCATCTGGACGTAGGCTGGGATCACGTCTTCGGCGGCCTGGCTCACGCCGTGAACGTAGATCAGCCGACTTACTGCTGGCCCGAGGAAAAACTGCCCGGCACGGACTTCACTTACCGGGCCGTCGGCGAGTACAACTATCTGAAGTCACTGTGGGCGGTGAACGAAGTAATCCTGGCAACGCTGATGGTGTATCTGCGGACAGGCGAGGAGTGGGCCTGGCGCTACCTGTCGCTGGCCGAAGAAGTCCGGCGCGAAAAATTTTCGCTCCAACGCCTTGGTTACCCGACTTACATTCTTTTCGCCGATCGCAGGATCACTTGCCGGCCGCCGGGGGATCGCCAGGACAACTATCACCTGCCGCGGCAATTGATGCTCGGGGTGCTCCTGCTCGAGCGGGCCGCAGGCCAGCGTCCTGTGGTGTAATCTGGCCTTATGTCAACCGCGACTTCAGCCGCTTCCTCCGGACAGCTGCGAGTGGACCTTTCCCCGGTGGCGCACCGCAATCTCGCCCTCGATGCGTTCCGCGGCTTCATCATGATCATGCTGGTTTCGGGCGGCTTCGGGCTGCACGAGCTGGCGAAACGGAACCCCGCCTACGCCCCTCTGGCCGCCCAGTTCGAGCACATGCCTTGGGAATGGATCAGCTTCTGGGATCTGATCCAGCCCGCCTTCATGTTCATTGTGGGCGCCGCCATGCCGTTCGCCCTGGCCCGCCGCATGGAGCAAGGCGCCACGCGCAGCCAGATTTTCCGCCACGTGGCGGCGCGCAGCTTACGGCTGATCCTGATGAGCCAGATCCTCATGTCCATCTCGCGCGGCCGGCTGCATTTCCAGCTCATCAACGTGCTCGCGCAGATTGGCATCACCTACTTCCTCTGCTATCTCATCATGCAGCTTCGCTTCCGCTGGCAGGCGCTGATCGCGGTCCTGATCCTCATCGGACACTGGGCGCTCTTCGTCGCTTTCCCCGGTACCGAAGGCCCGTTCATGTCCAAGACCACCAACATCGGCGCGCGCGTGGACATCTTTTTGTTCGGCCAGATCAACCCCGGTTACTGGGCGACGATCAATTTCATCACCAGCACCGTGACGACTCTGTTCGGCGTGTGGGCCGGGCAACTGCTGCGCGCCCGCCGGCCGCACCGCGAGACCATGCGGATTCTGGGCGGCTGGGCCTTGTTGTGCCTGCTACTGGGCTGGGCCATTCATCCCTGGAATCCCATCATCAAGCGCATCTGCACGACTTCATTCACGCTGTACAGCGCCGGCTGGGTGCTGCTCATGCTGCTAGCGTTTTACTGGGTGGTGGAGGTCAAGGGTTACCGCACCTGGACCTTCCCGCTGATCGTCGTGGGCGCCAACCCGATTTTCATTTACTCGGTGGACATGGTGCTCAGGGGCTGGCTGGACCGCGCCGTCGGTGTTTTCACCTTCCGCTACGAGTGGCTCGGCGATTTTGCCCCTGTGGCCCAGTCCGTCACCGTTCTCGTCGTCATGTGGTACCTGTGTTACTGGCTCTACCGGCGCAGGATCTTCTTCAAGCTCTGAAGGGGCCGTGACGGCCCTCGTGGCCCGCCACACACTTCGTATAAAATCAAGCGCCGGAGGTCATCATGCCAGTCACGGCTCGCCGGACATTCCTGGGCGCTACGGGTCTTCTGGTTTTGAAGCCCGAGACCGTCTTCGGAACGCAGGCCAACTCCGCACTCGAAATCGGCATCATCGGCTGCGGGGGTCGCGGAACCTACATCGGGGGTTTCTTCCGGGAGTACACGGGCGCCCGCATCGTCGCCCTGCACGATCCTTTCCCCGATCGGCTCGAGGAAATCCAGCAGAAGCTCAAGCTCAGCGGCCCGCGACTGTATCGCGGCCTCGAAGGCTATCGCGACCTGGTCGCTTCACGGCTGGATGCCGTCGTCATCGAAAGTCCGCCTTACTTCCACCCCGAGCAGGCCGAGGCCGCCGTGGCGGCAGGCAAGCACGTCTTCCTCGCCAAGCCGGTGGCCGTGGACGTATCCGGCTGCCTGCGCATCCGCGAAGCCGGGCAGCGCGCCCGCGGCAAGCTGAGCTTCCTCGTGGATTTCCAGACGCGCGCCCAGCCGGCCTTCCAGGAGGCCGCCCGACGCGTTCACGAGGGCGCTATCGGCACGCTGGTGATGGGCCACGTCTACTACCACACCGGCCGCCTGCGCCCGCGATCCAAACCGGGCATGCTGCCCGACGAAGCGCGCCTGCGGGACTGGGTCTTTGACAAGGTCCTCTCCGGCGACATCATCGTCGAGCAGCACATCCACGTGCTCGACGTAGCGAACTGGTACACGCGCGCCCATCCACTGCGCGCTTTCGGCACCGGCGGCCGCAAGGCTCGCACCGACGTCGGCGACTGCTGGGATCACTTCCTCGTCCAGTATTGGTACCCCAACGAGGTTCGCGTGGACTTCAGCTCGAACCAGTTCCTCAAAGGCTTCCACGACATGTGCATTCGTTTCTACGGCACGGCGGGCACGGTGGATTCCCACTACGGCGGCTACGTGCGCATCACCGGCGATAACCCCTGGCCCGGCGTCGAAAAGGACGACACTTTCCGCGAGGGCGCCATCAACAACGTGAAGCATTTCGTGGAAAGCATCCGCACGGGCAATTATCTGAACAACGCGGAAGAAGCCGTGGAAAGCAATCTCACCTCGATCCTGGGCCGCATGGCCGCGTATCAGGAGCGCATCGTGACCTGGGACGAGATGATGCGATCGGGCGAAAAACTGGAGGCGCGGCTGAAGGTCTGAAGCGCCGCAGTCCCGCCGCGTGAGATAATCCCGCATCGGAGGTGAAAAACCATGTCTTGTCCGCTGGCTCGCAATTGCTCGGGTTGCGGCCGTGCCAGCCGCCGCCAGTTCCTCGGGACGCTGGCTGCCGGTCCGCTGGCATTCACCGCATTGCCGCGCTCGGTTCGCGCCGCCGAGCCCCAGCGCCAGCAACCGATCCGCGTCCCGCTCGTGGTGCAACCGGTGCTGATTTACTCACTGTCGAAACGGCGCGAGGCTTGGAGCTGGCGCCCTTGGGGCGGTCTGCACACGGAAGCCGACGTGGCCGAGGAGAAGGAACGCATCGGCAAGGAGCTGGCCGCAATGGCGCGCCAGGCCGACTTTCCGCTCGAACTGCGGCCCCTGGCCGAAGTGCGCAACGCCGAAGAGGCCAAAAAGCTCACCGCCAATTCCTATGACGTGACCCTGATGTTTGCCGCCAGCGGCCCCTTGCAGGCTCTCGAAGCGCTGGCCGGAGCGCGCCCGTGGAACCTGATGTTCGTGCGCCATCGCTCGGGTCCGGTCTACCTGTGGTACGAAATCGCTCACCCGCGTTTCCTGCGCAAGACCGTGGACGAGTACGGCCAGCCCAACATGAGCGTCGAAGACGTAGTGGTGGACCGGTTCGACGAGCTGCTCTGGCGGCTGCGCGCGCTGGGCGGCCTGAAAAACGCCTTGGGCAAGCGGATCGTGGCCGTGGGCGGGCCGAGCGGCTGGGGTGCGGGCGGCAAGCTGGCGCCTCAACGCTCGCGTGAGGTCTTCAAACTCGACATCCAGACCGTTCCCTACCCCGATCTGGGCGAACGCATCAAGCGGGCGCGGTCCGATCAGGCGCTGGTGCGCCGCGCGCACGCCGCCGCCGAACAGTACCTCAACCAGAAGGGAGTGCGGCTGGAAACCGACAAGCGCTTCGTGCTGAACGCGTTCGTGCTCAACGAGGTCTTCCACGATCTCCTGGACGAAGCCCGCACGGACGCCATCACTATCAACGAGTGCATGGGCACGATCATGCCCATGTCGGAGACCACCGCGTGCATGCCGTTATCGCTGCTCAACGACGCGGGCTACATGGCTTTCTGCGAATCCGACTTCGTCGTGATTCCCGCCGGCATCCTGCTGCACTACATCTCAGGCAAGCCCGTGTTTCTCAACGATCCGACGTGGCCGCACGACGGCGTGGTCACCATCGCGCACTGCACGGCGCCGCGCAAGATGGACGGCAAGACGCTCGAGCCGGTTCGCATCCTGACGCACTTCGAATCCGACTACGGCGCAGCGCCCAAGGTCGAGATGCGCAAGGGCGCGGTGGTAACCAACCTGATCCCGGACTTCAACTTCCGCCGCTGGCTCGGCTTCCGGGGCGAAATCGTGGACGCGCCCTTCCTCCAGATCTGCCGCAGCCAGGTGGACGTCTCCGTTCAGGGCGATCTCGCGAAACTGGTGCGCGAGATGCCTGGCTTCCACTGGATGACCTGCTACGGCGACTATCTGAAAGAAACAGGCTACGCCCTGGCCAAGCTCGGGATTCAGTGGACGAACATCTCGGCCTGATCAGGCCCCGGCCTGCTTGAGCAGGGTCTTCAGCTCTTCAACCGTGGGTACGCGGCCGGAGACCACGATCTTCCCGTCCACGATGACAGCGGGCGTCACGCGCACGCCCAGCGCCGCGTATTCCCGCGGATCGTAAACGTGGGAAACGTCGGCCGACAGGTTCAGCTCGGCACAGGCGTTGATGACGTTGCGCTCCGTCGCCTGGCAACGGGCGCAACCCGGTCCTGCAATCTGAATCTTCATGGCATTACCTCGCGAAGATGAAATTTCCGAAAAACCATCCCACGACCGTGCCCAGCACGAGGATCGTCGCGACGTAAACCGCCGCCTTGCGCACCCCCGAACACACGGGCAATGGCCAGCCAGTTGGGCAGGCTCAGCCCCGGGCCGGTCAACAGAAGGACCAGCGCAGGCCCCGGACCCATGCCCAGCTTCATGAGCGTGTCCACGAACGGCGCTTCCGTCATGGTGGCGAAGTAGCTGATGGCGCCGATGAGGGTGGCCAGAAACGAAGCCTGCAACCCGCTCCCTCCCAGCCACGTGCGGATCCACGTCTCCGGCAGCAACTTTCCGATCACGCCCACCAGAAAAACGCCGCCGAGCAAGAGCGGAAAGATGATCCGCACGAACCACCAGCTCTCGCGCAGCCAGGTCGCGATCTCGTCGCGTGAGGCCGTGCGCCTCGCATACCACGCCACCACCGCAGCGACGATGCGCGCCAGCACCATCCCGCCCCCAAGAATGCTGCCGGTGTAGACGAGGGCAAGAATGTTCGTGGCGGGCGCGACCCACAAGACGATGAACGCCGGGCCGATGCCCGCGCCTCCGTAATAGTGGCCGTGGAAACGGGCCAGATCCTTCAGGCCGAGCTGTTTCGTTTTCAGCGCGTAACGGCCCAGCGCACTCTCGGTATCGCGCACGCGGATCGGCGTGGCATTGGGCGCTCGGGCCGCCCACTCCGGATAGAACCAGTCCGGTGTTTCATCCGTGGCGCCTTCGTCGGCGGACGCCGCACCGGCGGCTGCCGTCATGCCCAAAGCGCCCAAAACCCTCCGCCGCGTCCATTCCGCACACCAGGTCATATCAGCCCAGCAGCGTGAAGAGCTTGTAAAGCGTCATGACGACGATCAAGATTCCGAACAGTTGCTTGAGCCGTCCGCTGGGCACATACACGCTCGTGATTCGCGCGCCGGCAAACGATCCGATCACCCCGGCGATCACCAGCGGCACAGCCAGGGATACGCTCACGCGCGCCGTTCCCAAGTGCGGGATCAGGGCCGAGAAAGAGGGCGGCGTGATGGCCAACGCGTTCATACCCGCCGCTTTTTTGGGCTCGAAGCCCACCAGGATCAGCGTGGGCAGCAGCAAGAATCCCGGTCCCACGCCCAGCAGTCCGCTCAGGATCGAAATCGGCGCCGCCAGGAGAAGCGCCGCACGGTAGTTCTCCGCGCCCGGCCGCGGCGCCACGGGACGGAACAGCCGCCACGCCAGGTAAAGGACGGAAGCGAAGTAAACCAGCCAGATGTAGAACTGCGGGACGTATTGCGCCGCCAGCGCACCCAGCGGTGCGAACGCCGTGGTCACCACGGCCAGGATTCCCGCCCTTCGCCACTCGACATAGCCGCTCCGCGCAAAGCCCAGCGTGGAAGCCAGACCCGTTAGGCCGTTGAGAACGAGACTGAGCGGCTGCACCTGGTGGACCAGATCGGGCAGGAACAAACCCAGAAAGGGAACCGCCGCGAAGGCGACTCCCAGCCCCAGCATCCCGGAGGCCATCGCCAGAACAAAAAGACCCGCGGTAAGGACAACCGTTTGACTCATGCAAGCGCTCCTGTGGCCTGCCGGGCGCGCCGCTTTCGCCTCCGCACGCCGCCCGCGCGCGTGCCCTGTTTGCCCGAAAGCGAGCGGCCCAGGAATTCCAGCAAGGCGCCGGCCTCCTGGCGTATTTCCGCGGACAAGCGATAGAAGACCCGAGGCCCCCGCCGCTCATCGGAGACCAGGCCCGAATGCTTGAGGTAGCTCAGGTGCCGCGAGACATTGGATTGGGTCAGCCCCAGCGATGACTGGATCTCGCACACGCAGCGTTCGCCGCCCAGAAGAAGAGCGACGATGCGCAGGCGATTGGCGTCGGCCAGGGCGCGGAAGAGGGCCTCGAGGCGCCGGAGTTCCATGCTCTTATGATCATACGATCATATGCCCATGCCCGTCAAGCCGGGGAAAAGGCGAGGCGTCCGCGGCCTTCGTGCAATGGTGTGTCCGGGACCCACCCAAGCAACCTCCGAATAAGCGCGCGATGAGAAGAGCTGAGTTTCCCGGCCTGCTCCAACGCGATTGACGCATGGGTGCTTTCCGCCGATGCGACCGCCCGGATACCCACTCTGTACGGCCTCCCACGTGGCCGGTCAGGATCTGCCTGGGCAAGAAAGGCGGAAAGGCAGTTGAACCGGACGCCGATATTGCGAAAATGAAAAAGGGGCAGAAATGCAAGCGACGAACTTTGAGCGCATCACTGTAAATCCCAACCAGATGGGTGGCGTCCCGTGCGTTCGGGGTCTGCGTATTCCCGTCGCTACTGTGCTCAGGATGTTGGCTGGAGGCATGAGCGAGCAGGAGATTCTAGCTGAGTATCCCGATCTCGAGCCGGAGGACATCCGGGAATGCCTTCGCTTTGCGGCAGTGTCCGCCATGGAACGTGAACTGGCAGTACCGCGCCGGACGTGAAATTCTTGATTGACAACGCGCTTCCGCCAACGGTAGCCAGCCTGCTGCGCAAGGCAGGGCACGATGCCGTTCACGTTCGAGACTACGGGTTGCATGCGGCCGAGGATCGCGTCATCGTGGAACAGGCCCGCTTGGAAGACCGGGTCTTGGTTTCTGCCGACACTGACTTTGCCACCCTGTTGGCGGTCACCCGGCAGGCCAAGCCGTCCTTCATCCTGTTTCGAGAACCCGATCTGATCCGCGCCCGGGATTACGTGGATCGCGTTCTCGACAGCCTCCCGCTCCTTGAAAGCGAGCTGGAGGCAGGATGTGTCGTCGTGTTCCGGCATGGCCGAATTCGGGTACGCAAGCTACCAATTAGCGTCTCCAAGCTATAGAGAAAGCGCTCAGGTCTGGATCACCACGGTCAGGTCGGAGCCGGGATCGGGTGAGGCGACGGTGAGGATGTCGAAGGCCAGATCGTTGCCTTCGTTGAGGACCGGCGTGGGCCAGATGGTCGGGCGGACGGTGGCGCCTGCGGCGTGATCCTTGGTGAAGATCGCCGTGAACGTTTGGCTGTCGGAATCGGCCGCGAGGACCTTCACATACTCCTCGTCGGCCTGGCCCAGGTTGATGTGCACGAACTCACCCACCTCGAGGCCGAGGCGGTTTGCGCCATAGGAGGCGGCCCGGTTGTCTGTGGATTCGGGCTGGCAGTGAGCACCCGGGCGAGGACTCGCAAATCCGCCTCGCGGTAATGGCGCACGTGGTCTGGCTCGATCGGGTCTGCCATCTTCGCTGGGAGGTCGCAAGCTTTGTAAGGCTAAGCTGGTCCGAGGCTCCAGTCCGAGCCTGCCGACCAAAGGCCGTGATAAATTGCCGGTGCGCAAGCCGCTGACCGCAGGCGAAAGGAGGACTCCGGGTATGAAGGGACTCTTGAAACACGCTCGGTTCCTGTTGGTTCTGCCCTTGTTGGTTGCCGTGACCGCCGCTTTCCGCCCGGGCCTCAGCCTCAGATGGCTTGCGACGTTTCCAGCTAAGATCCGGACCAGCTTGCCCCTTGCATGATTGCTCGGGGTCTGCGGGCCACCCCCACGGCTCCATCCGCAGCGACCAGCGCGGTGATGGACCCTTATGGCCCGATCCGACTCGAAGCGACCCCGATGACAGTCTGGCCCAACGCAGCGGTGTCGCGGACTCGCGCCGCAAGCTAAAAACCGCGGGCGTCGCCTGGTGACTGTGAGTCTCCGAAGTGCCGATGCTTGACGAGCCTACGAGCGAAAGCTCAAGCGAGCGAGAAGCCGCAAGCAGGGGGAACAAACGTTTGGCTCCTCAGGCAGGACTCGAACCTGCAACCCTCCGGTTAACAGCCGGATGCTCTACCAGTTGAGCTACTGAGGAGTAGCCGCTTCAGTTTATATTTGACCAAAGCCAAGGCCCGCTGTCAAATCCCTCCCGGCCCCACCCGCTTGCCTGAGGGCGCGGCCCGCATTACACTGGTATTGAGAACCGGGGCGTGGCTCAGCCTGGTTAGAGCGCCTGGTTCGGGACCAGGAGGTCGGTGGTTCAAATCCACTCGCCCCGACCATTCCCAGTTTCCCCCGCTTCATCCCGCTCGCGGCGTATAATACAAGCCTGGAGAATCGCGCATGAATCGTCGCACGTTTCTAAGTGCCGCCGCTCCCCTTTTCGTTCCCGCCCGCGTACTCGGCCTTGCAGGCAAGCCCGGCGCCAATGACACGCTGCGCATCGCTTTCATCGGCTTGGGCGGCCGCGCCCGTTGGTTGATCCGCAACGAAAAATTCCCCGGCGCACGAATCGTCGCTGTCGCCGATTGCTACCTGCCCCGCTGCTTCGAAGCCGCCAAGGAACACCCCGAGGGTGAGAGCTGGCAGAAGTACCAGGATTACCGGCGCATGTTCGACAAGGAAAAACTCGACGCCGTGTTCGTCGAGACCACAACGCACGCCCGCGCGCTCATCGCCATCCACGCCATGCAGGCCGGCCTGGACGTCTATGCTGAAAAGCCGCTCACGCTCACCGTGGAAGAGGGACGCGTCCTGGTGCGGGCAGCCCGCCGCTACAAGCGCGTTCTCCAGACCGGAACCCAGCAACGCTCCATCCCCATCAATGTTTACGCCAGCAAGCTGGTTCGCGAAGGCGCGATCGGCAAGATCCGCGAGGTCATCGCCTGCAATTTCCTGCCGCCGCGCCGCTGGGAACCCAAGCCCGGCCAGCCGGTTCCCGACGGCATGGACTGGGACCAGTGGTGCAATCAAACCGAGCTGCGGCCCTACCACGAGGAGCTGTTCCGGCGCTGGGCCATTTACTGGGATTACGACGGCGGCGGCCAGAGCTGGGGCGTCACCGGTTGGGGGACGCACGCGCTCGACCAGGTCCAATGCGCCCTAGGCACCGATTCAACGGGTCCCGTCGAAATCTGGCCGGAAGAACCCGGTCCCGAAGGCAAGGTGACCATGCGCTACGCCAACGGGACGCTGCTCAAGCTGGAGGAGCCGATCCGCAAGGACCATTCCCAGTTGGGCGCAATCTTCGTAGGCGAGAAAGGCCGGATCCAGATTCTCCGCGGTGACTTCATTGCCGATCCGCCCGAGCTGAAAAAAGGCGCGCCCGATCCCACGCCGGAAGGCCCCGGCGAAAACCGCTTCCACATCGAGAACTTCTTCGCCTGCGTGCGCAGCCGCAAGCGCCCCACCGCCGACGTCGAAATCGGACACCGTTCCACCACCGTCTGCCACCTGGTCAACATCTGCCGGGAGCTGGGGCGAAAGCTCCGCTGGGATCCGAAACGCGAGCAGTTCATCGGCGACGAGGAGGCCAACCGGATGCTCTCGCGGCCGCGTCGCAAGGGCTACGAACTTCCGCACATCGCCTGAACGCGCCGCGGTGGTATCATCGCGGCCATGAAGACTCCCAACTGGCCGCGGCGCCACTTCCTGGCGACGCTCGCCTGCAGCGCGGTATCGCCTGCCGCTGACGTCCCCTACGTCCATCCACGGAAAGTCCTGCTGTGGGAGTGTACCCGCAAGGAGATCCGCGAGCTGCTCGAAGAGGGACGGCTCAAAGCCGCCATCCTGCCCACCGGCTCGACCGAGCAGCACAACGAGCACCTGGCGATGATTCAGGACACCGCCAGTGCGACGCTGGTGGCGCAGCAAGCCGCCCTGCGGCTCTATCCGCAAGTCATCGTGGCCACGCCGGTGGCAGTGGGCATTTCGCCTTACTGGATGGATCGCAAGGGAACGCTCACGCTGCGCAAGGAGACCTTCCTGGCTGTAGTCTATGACATTTGCGAGAGCCTGGCCACGCACGGCATCCGCTGTGTCCTGATCCTGAACGGCCACGGCGGCAACGAGGCCGCCCTCAAGGAAAGCGTCCCTGAATTCCGCCGCAAGCTCGGCATTCGGCTGGAGGCGCACTCATACTGGGAGGCCTACTCGCCCGAAGTGGCCAGGCAGTATCTTGCCACCGCACGGATTCCGGGTCACGCCGCGGAGTTCGAAACCTCTTTCGCGCTGGCTGCATTTCCCGAGCGCGTGCGCTGGGAAGGCGTGGACTACGAGAAGGTCAAAGGCAAGCTGGGAATCAAGGATCCCAAATCGGCCGCCGAAGACGAACTCTTCGCCCGCGAGGCCCGACTGGCCACGGCGGCCAAAGGTCAGGCGCTCATCGGGATCGCCGTGGACTGGGTGGTGGCGCGCCTGCGCGCCATGATGGCGGCTTGAGGCCGAAACCCGGCGGGTCCCTCAAATCGCCTGGCGGCGTCGTTTCTGGTATTGCTCGAAACGTTCGCGGTATTCCTCGAAGCCCGGCCGGCCCATCAGGCCGTAGGTGAAGCGCTTGCCTGCTTCGACGCCCGGCTGATCGAAAGCGTTGACGTCGAGCAGTTCGGCGATGAACGCCGTCTGGAACTCGAGCAACTGGAGGAACGCGCCCACATGCTCCTCGTCCAGCCGCTCCAGCGTGTACGTGCAGTTGGGCCGGCCCGCCTCGGTCAGGGCCGCCTCGGTGGAGAGCCGCTCGACCTCCAGCAATTCAGCCAGCTTGCGGCCAGCCAGGTAATCGAAGCTGTCCAGCTTGTAACGGGTCTTGGGGATGCGGCCCTCCCAGCCCTGTTTTTCCACGGCCCAGAAGCTGAACACCTTGTCGTTGGGCCCTTCGACATAGAGCTGCACCTGCGAGTGCTGGTCGGTCGTCCCCAGAGCAGCGACGGGCGTCTGCCCGATGTGAACATTTTCGCCCGCGCGTGTTTTGGACTTGCCGAGCGATTCCGCCCAGAGCTGCCGGAACCAGAAGGCCGTCCCCCACAGGCGGTTGGAATACGGGAACGCCACGTGGATGGTCTTGTTCTTCGCGGTCCAGATCAAATGATGAAGCAGCGCCGCCCGCAGCGCCGGATTGCGCCGCGGATCCGTTTGCCAGCACTGCTCGGTCATGGCGGCAGCGCCGCGCAACAGCTTTCCCACGTCCAGCCCGATCAGCGCCGCCGGCAGCAGCCCCACCGCCGAGAGCACGCTGAACCGCCCGCCTACATTTTCCGGGATCGCGAAGATCGGCCACTTTTCCCGCAGCGCAAGCGCGTAAAGATCGCCGCGCCCCGGAGTCGTAATGGCCACCGATTGCTTCGGCGCGCGTTTGCCCAGCCACTCGCGCACGACCAGCAAAGCGGCCACCGTTTCTGCCGTGCCGCCCTGCTTGGTGACGGCCAGCACCAGCGTCTTGCCGGGATCCATGACTTCCAGCGCGGCACCCACCAGCGCGGGATCCACGTTGTCGAGGATCACCAGCCTCGGGTTCTTGCGGGAGAAGGGCTTCTGCACGGGGTGCGGCCCGCGCAACGCGCAATCCAGCGCCCACGCACCCAAAGCGCTCCCCCCGATACCAAGCACGCACACGGTATCGTACGAACCACGGACCTTCCGGGCGTAGGCCTGGATCTGCTTCAGGGCGTCCGTCTGGAAGGGCAGCGACGGAAAGCCGACCTCGCCGCGATCCACCAGCTTGCGGAAGGCCTTGACGACTTCCGGTCCCCGCCGCATCTGTGCCTTGTACTCGGCCGGGGTCACGCCGTGCGCCTCGCCCACCATCGAGGCGAGCAGGTTGGTCTCGTCAAAGAGGATTTTCATGGCAGCTACTGAATTTTTATTCGACCACAAGCCGGAGATGCGCGGCGCGGCCTCAAGCGGAGACCTCGGGTTCAGGTCTCGTCGGCACACTCGACCACGCAGGTCCGCGAAATCAAATCGTGCCAGGTGTGTTTCTCGCGGGAGAGGACAGCCCAAAGGACGCCCGCGCCCAAACCGCCGACGCTCACGCAGGCCGAGACCAGCCGGATAAGCCGTTCGCGGACACCCGGCGGGCGACGATCGAAGCGCAGCAGGCGCAGCCGGCTGAGCCTGAGGCCGGGGGAATCGCAATTCAGGATCACCGGGACCGCCTTGTAGGCGAGTCCCAAGGCGCCGAGCAGGACGGCATAGGCCCGAAGAAAGTTGGGCGCCACGGAAAAGGGGACCCCACGCCAAGCCGCAACCAGCAGGATCACACCGAAGGCAAGCAGAACGAATAAGGCGTCCAGCGCAGCCGAAAGGAAGCGACGCCCCAACGGCGCAGGGGGCAACCCGGGACGATCCACGGGCCGCTCGGCTGCCGGCAGAGAGGGCAACGGCTGCAAGTCCAGCCAGAGCTGTCCGGGCGGCGAAGGCTTGCGACGGGGCGCCCGCCGCGTCTGCGTGCGCCGCGCAGGGGGCGCCGGTTTGGCGAATCGCTCGGGCGCGATCCAGTCAATGGACACCACTTTGGGCCACTCGCCGCGCAGGTCCAGACGCTGCTGAACGGGCTCGGGAGTCAGGCGCGACTGGCAGCGACTGCAACGACGCTCCGCGGGAGGGTTGATCTGGCCGCAACGCGGGCACCTTACGCTGCCCGCCGAGGGCGAAGGCCGCCGCATGCTAGGATGATCGGTTGAGCCAAAAGCGGTCATCGGGCTCTCGCTTCCCTCTAGCACTAAGTAACATAATCGGCGGAATTTGTCACGTTCTTTTTTTTCTGCTTCCGGTGGCCGCCCTGGCCCAACCCGCCCGAACGCGCCCCCCGCTCGGGCCCGATGAGGTCGAGATCGAGGCCGTCCAGCAGATTAAACAAGGCCCGTGGTACCGCCTGCGTGGCCGGGCACGCCTGGAAACGACCGAGCTCGTCCTGCGCGCTGACGAGCTCGACTACAACGAAGAGACAGGCTACGCGGAGGCCCGCGGCAACGTCCATCTACTGCGCTACACGACGGGGGAGGAGCTGTGGGCCGAGCGCGTGGAGTACGAGCTCCGTGAAGAAAGCGGCCGCTTTTACGGGGTGCGCGGAACCGTGCCCGGGCCGAAAGTCGTTCGCCCGGGCGTGTTGCCCACCACGAATCCGTATTATTTCGAGGGACGCTGGGCGGAGCGCTTCCGCGGGCAGTACATCCTTTACGACGGCTTCCTGACCAATTGTCGGCTGCCCAAGCCCTGGTGGGTGCTGCGGGCTCCCAGGTTCGAGATTCGGCCTGGCGCTTCGGCCACGGCGCGGCGGGCGACGTTCCGATTGCGCGGCATCCCCCTGTTATACGCCCCGTTCTTCTACAAATCCCTGGAACGCCTCCCTCGCCGGAGCGGCCTGCTGACGCCGAACATCGGCAACAGCTCGCGCCGCGGCAAAATGCTCGGGTTTGGCTACTACCAGACCCTGGGCCGCAGTTACGACGCGATGTATCGCATGCTCTATTTCACGCAACGCGGCGTGGCCCATCACGTCGAGCTGCGAGGCAAGCCCCGGCAGGAGACCGAGTTCAATGCGATTCTCTACGGCGTCAACGACCGAGGTTTGAAGTTGCCGGGAGGCGAACGCCGCAAGGAAGGCGGCCTGACCTTTTCGCTGGAAGGCCAGACGCGCATCGGCGGCTTCGAAGGCCGCGGCGAGGCCAACTACCTCAGCTCGCTGGTGTTCCGCCAGGCGTTCACCGAATCTTTCAACGAGGCGATTTTCTCCGAGGTCCATTCCATCGGCTTTCTGGGCAAACACTGGTCGAGCTTCGGCTTGAATTTCGTTTTCCAGCGGCTGGAAAACTTTCAGAGCACGCAGCCTGAGGACACCATCGTCATCCGCAAGGCGCCGCAGGTGGAGTTTTCCAGCCGGGAGCGGCAGGTCTGGAAGCGCGGCCTTCCGGTCTGGGTCTCCTTTGAATCCAGCGCGGGTCTGGTGCGACGCAAACAGCCGCTCTTTCAGACCCGCCAGTTCCTGGAACGGGCCGACGTGCAGCCCCGGGTCATGACGGCGCTGCGGTGGAAGGACTTCAACCTCATCCCGAGCTTTGAGCTGCGCGAGACGCACTGGGGAGAAAGTTGGGAACGTGGCCGTGTCGTCGGCGCAGGCATTCAGCGTCACGCCCGCGAGTTCGCCCTGGCACTGGAGGCCCCGGCGCTGGCCCGAATTTTCGCTACGCCCCGCTGGCTGGGCGACGAGCTCAAACACGTGATCGAGCCGCGGGCCTCGTTTCGATGGGTGGGCGGAATAAACAGTTTCGATCGGCTGATCCGCTTCGATGATATGGAGCTGCTGGCCAACACCCGCGAGGCGGAAATTTCGGTGACCAACCGCTTCTACGTAAAGCGGCGAGGCGAGGTGAGCGAGCTGGCCAGTTGGGAGCTGGTGCAGCAGCGTTACTTCGATCCTGCCTTTGGAGGCGCGGTCCAACCGGGCCGCCGCAACCTCGTGATGAGTTCCGCCGAACTGACGGGTTACGCGTTCCTGGACGGGCCGCGCGGCTACTCGCCGGTGATCTCGGCCATGCGCCTGAATCCCCGGCCGGGCTTCAGTATGGAGTGGCGCGCCGATTACGACCCGCTGCGCGGCAAGCTGGTCAACAATGGTCTGACCGCCGACGCGCGCTGGAGCAAATACGTGGTCTCGCTCGGCCACAACAGCGTGCGGAACCATCCCATTCTGAGTCCAGGCGCCAACCAGTTGCGCGGTCTGGTGGGCTACGGCAATCCGAACGCCCGCGGCTTCAGCGCGGCCTTCAGCGCCATTTACGATTTCCGCTTCGGCGTGATGCAGTTCGCCACCACGCAGATCACTTACAATACAGACTGCTGCGGCTGGAGCATCCAGTATCGGCGCTTCGGTTTCGGAACGCGCAACGAGAACCAGTTCCGGCTGTCGTTCGCCGTCGCCAACATCGGATCGTTCGGCACCCTGAAAAAACAGGAGAGACTGTTTTGATTTCGCTGGCGGGAAAGCTGTGGCCGTGACTCAGGAATCCCGGACGAGCCATCGCCTGCGCATCGCGCGCCGGCTGGCGCTGCTCAGCGTGGCCACCAGCGCGGTCCTGGCCGCGACCAAGATCGTGGTGGGCACGCTGGCCGGCTCAACCTCGGTCGTCGCCGACGGCGTCGAGTCAGCCGGCGACGTGGTCGCCTCCACCGTGCTCATGTTCGGACTGGCGGTGGCGGCGCGCCCCCCGGACGAGCACCATCCTTACGGGCACGGTCGCTTCGAGATGCTCACCGGGCTGGCGTTAGGCTTCCTGCTGGCGGCGGTGGGCGTGGGCATCGCCGTCAAGTCCGTCGTGCGCGTGGGACAGGTGCACGAGCCTCCCGCCGCTTACGGCGTGTGGCCGCTGGTGGCCTCCATCCTCGCCAAGGGCGTCCTCTCGGGGATCAAGCTCCGCTATGGAAGGCGGATCAAGAGCGCGGCCTTGATCGCCGACGCCTGGAACGACTCGGTGGATATTCTTTCCGGCACGGTGGCGCTGGCCGCGCTCGGACTCACGCTCTACGATCCCACGCGCTTCCTTGCCTTCGATCACTACGGCGGCTTTGCCGTGGGGCTGATCGTGATCTTCCTGGGTCTTCGCGTGGTGCGCGAGACCTCGCTCCAGCTCATGGACACCATGCCCGCGGTCGAACTTATGGACGCGATCCGCGAGAGCGCGCGCAGGGTGCCGGGCGTGCTCGGGGTCGAGAAGTGCTACGCGCGCAAGACCGGCTTGCAGTACCACGTGGACCTGCACTTGGAGCTGGATCCCGAGCTGACCGTGCGCGCCTCGCACGATCTGGCCACGCAGGTTCGCGAACGCATCAAGCAGGACTTGGATTGGGTGGCCGACGTCATGGTGCACGTAGAGCCGTATCCCGGTCCGATTCCTCGGGCCGAGTCTGCTGGGGACCAGAAGGCTCCTCCGTCACCGTGAAATAGATGCAATCAGGGTGATGGAAAACCAGCGCACTGACGCTGGCCTCGGGATCCATCATGCAGCCCTCGGTCAATTGCACCCCGATTTGCTCGGGTTCGAGCAGCTTCCAGATGCCGCGCTGGTCCTCCAGGTTGGGACACGCCGCGTAACCGAAGCTGTAACGCTTGCCGCGATAGCGACCGGCCAAGCGCTCCTGCATCGTCAGCTCCGGCGGATCGGGGAAACCCCAGTCTTCCCGCAGGCGGCGATGCAACCACTCGGCAGCGGCCTCAGCCGTCTCCAAAGCCAGGGCTTGCAACCCGTGACTCTTGAGAAATTCGCCCGCGGCCTTGGCCTGCTCGGCCCGCTCGCGCACGCCCTCGCCCGCGGTGACCACGAACAGCGCGATGTGGTCCCGCTGCCCGCCCACGGGATCCAGCACGTAGTCGCTCAGGCAAAGCCCGTCAGGACGCGGCTGGCGCGGGAAGTGGAACGTGTGAAGCGGCTGCGAGCCGCCGGGCGAGAACAAATGGATCGAGTTGCCTTCTCGTTCCGCCTCGAAAAACTGCCAGACGGCGCGCACGCGCATGAAACCGGCCGCCCAGCGTTTGATCTCCTCCATCTGGTGAAACAGTTCCAGCGCCTTGGGATCGCGCTCGGCCAGCCGCTGGCTGAAGCGGCCGCGAAAGCCCAAATGCTTGCCGAAGAGCATCTGCAAATTGAGGTATGACCAGATTTCTTCCAGATCGGCGGTCTCCAGCACCCGCCGCTCCAAATAGGGAACGGGCGGGATCGGAATGTCCGTACGCACGCGGGAACTTCGGGCGGTGCTGACCGCGACGCTTGCAGGTCCGGGGTCGGCTGCCGAGGAAGAGACTGCCGGCAGGGGGCGGGAGAGCAAGCTCTCGCGCGCCGTCGCGTCAGTCAGCTTGTTCATCAGCTCCAGTCCCACCATGGCGTCGCGCGCATAGAAGACAGGACCCGCGTACGCGGGAGCGATCTTCTCGCGAGTAAACCGATCGGACAGCGCGGCGCCGCCCACCAGCACGGGAACACGAATCCCCGCCTCGCGCAAATCGGCCACGGTCACCACCATCTGCTGCGCGCTCTTGACGAGCAAGCCGGAAAGTCCGATGGCGTCCGTGCGGTGCTCGCGCCAGGCGCGAATGATTTCCTCGGGAGGAACTTTGATGCCGAGGTTCAAGACGCGGTAGCCGTTGTTGCTCAGGATGATGTCCACCAGGTTCTTGCCGATGTCGTGAACGTCGCCTTTGACCGTGGCCAGAATGATGCTGCCGCGGGTCGCGGTCTCGCTTTTGCTCATGAAGCGCTCCAGGTAGCTGACGGCAGCCTTCATCGCTTCGGCGGACTCGAGCACTTCTGCCACGATCAGCTCGTTGTTGGCGAACAGCCGCCCGACCTCGTTCATGCCCGCCATCAGCGGTCCGTTGATGATCTCCAGCGGCGTAGCGCCTTCGGCCAGCTTGCGGTCCAGATCGGCGAACAACCCGTCTTTGGTCCCCTCGACGATGTAGCGGGCCAAGCGCTCGTCGAGCGGCAGTTCCTCGCGGCGTTCCTGCCGTGCTGCGGCGGCGCGGAAATGGTTCGCCACCGCGGCGATGTGGTACTGGTTGATGGCGACGCGCTGCTCGCGCGACTGCTGACGCCAGTCGGCGGGCGCATCGCGCAGCAGGGCGGCTTGGGGATGGTCCGCAGGCACGTCCGCGGGTGGGGTGTTGAACAACAGGGCCTCGGCCAGCGCTCGCTCCTCGGGCGGGATGCTGGCGAAACGCTGGATGCGCTCGGTGTTCACGATGGCCAGGTCCAGTCCTGCCTTGGTGGCGTGATAGAGGAACACCGAGTTGACGACCTCGCGCGCCGCCGGCGGCAAGCCGAAGGACACGTTGGAAATGCCCAGGATCGTCTTGACGAAGGGAATTTCCTGCTTGATCAGCCGCACGGCCTCGAGCGTCTCCACCGCGCCGCCGATGTAGTTTTCGTCCCCGGTGGCGCAGGGAAACACCAGCGGATCTACGATGATGTCCTCCGCGGGCAGGCCGTACTTTTCCGTGAGCAATTTCACCGCACGACGGGCGATGGCCAGCTTGCGCTCGCGCGTGAACGCCTGGGCCTGCACCGGATCTTCGTCAATCGTCCCCACCACCACGGCGGCGCCATAGGACCGGGCCAGGGGCGCAACGCGCGCAAATTTCTCCTCCCCGTCCTCGAGGTTGATCGAGTTGATGATGCTTTTGCCCTGGCAGTAAGTCAGCGCCAGCTCGATGGCCCGTGGATCGGTCGAGTCAATCATCACCGGCGCTTTGATCTTGCGCACCAGCCGCTCATAGAACGCAGCGATGTCGCGCAGCTCGTCGCGATCGCTGGATTGCAGGCAAACGTCCACGATGTGGGCGCCGCCGCGCACCTGCCGGCGGGCGATCTCCGCGGCCTCTTCCCAGCGCTCCTGCTGGATCAGATTGCGAAACTGGCGGGAGCCGACGACGTTGGTGCGCTCGCCGACCAGCAGCGGACGGCTGGCCTCATCCGCCTCGACCACTTCGATGCCCGAGTAGAAGGACCGGTGAGGCCGTTCCGGGACGCGGCGTGGAGAGGCGCCATCCACGACTTCAGCGAGACGCCGGATGTGCTCGGGCGTGGTGCCGCAGCAGCCACCGACAATGTTCAGCCACCCGTTGCGCACGAACACGGCGAGCTGGCGGGCCAGTGATTCGGGCGTTTCCGGATAGGTGCCGTCGGCCAGCGGCAAACCTGCGTTGGGATAGCAGCAGGTGCGCGTCCAGGCCAGCTCGTGCAAGGTGCGGAGGTGATCCCGCATGAGGTCGGGACCGGTGCCGCAGTTCAGGCCCACGGCGGCCGGCTCGGCATGGGCGATCGAGATCCAGAAAGCATCCGCGGTCTGGCCGGCCAGCATCGTGCCGGAAGGCTCGATCGTGCAGGAGACGATCACGGGCAGGCGATAGCCGAGGTCGGCGAACAACGCATCCAGCGCCAGGAGCGCGGCCTTGGTGTTCCGGGTATCCTGGCAGGTTTCCACCAACAGCAAATCCACCCCGCCCGCGGCCAGCGCCGCCGCCTGCCGATAGTACGCATCACGCAGCTCCTCGAAGCGAATGCCGCCGGTCACGCTCAACGATTTGGTGGTCGGACCGATGGAACCCGCCACAAAGCGGGGCTTGCACGGCGTGGAGAATTCTTCGGCTGCCTGCCGCGCCAGGCGGGCCGCAGCCAGGTTGATCTCTTCCACCCGGTCCTGCAAGCCGTACTCGCCCAGAACGACGGACGTGCCTCCGAAGGTGTCCGTCTCGATGATGTCAGCGCCCGCTTGCAGATAGGCGCGATGGATCCCCAGCACAACATCGGGTCGCGTGAGCACGAGGATTTCGTTGCAGCCCTCCCAGGCGGGACCGCCGAAATCCTGCGCGGTCAGACCGGCGCGCTGGAGCATGGTGCCCATGGCGCCATCCAGCAGCAGGATCCTTTCCTCGAGCGCCGCAAAAAAAAGCCGGGCGCGTGGATGAAACTCCGGTCTCATCGTGGGTGCGTGCCGCCCTTTCTTACGATTCTAACCGGAGGCCTGGCGCGCCCTCGTCCGGGCCTCGTACAATCGGGGGATCGGAAATTCCGCATTGGGAGGTCATTTGTCATGAAGAAGCAGACTCGCAGGCGAATCCTCAAGGCAGCGGCTGTGGCAGCAGCGGCCCCCGCCGCGGTGGCACAAACGGCAGGCGGGATCGTGGGCGCGGACAAAGCCCCCGCACGCGGTTCGGCCGCACAGGCCCAGTCCGGCCCCGTCAAGAAAGTGCACTACCGCGGCGAGAAACCGAAAGGGATCCCTCTGTTTTCGAGCGCCGTCTCTTACGGCAACCTGCTGTTTATTGCAGGCAAGGGAGCGCACTTTCCCGGCGATATCAAAGCGCACACCAAGTACGTGCTGGATGAGATCGAGAAGGAGCTGATCAACGCCGGCTCCAGCATGGAAAAGGTCCTCAAGTGCAACGTCTACCTGAATGACCTGAAGGACTACCAGGCAATGAACGAAGTCTTCCGGGGACGATTCGGAGAGAATCCGCCCGTGCGCACGACGATCGCAGCGGCCGGCGGCATTCCGGGCGGCTCTCTGGTCGAGATTGACGTAATCGCTTACATCTGAGAGCCGGGCAGGCGCTCACCAGCGCGGTCGCCCGCGGCCCCTTCCACCGCCCGAGGAGCGACCGGCTCCGCGGCCGCCTCCGCCGGGACGTCCGCTTTCCCGCGGCGGACGGGCTTCGTTCACAACCAGGTTGCGGCCCAGAAAGTCCTTGCCGTCACAGGCGCGGATGGCCCGGCGCGCGTCCTCCTCGTTTTCGATTTCAACGAAAGCAAATCCGCGGGACTGGCCGGATTCGCGATCACGGATCAGACTCACGTTATCCACGACGACGCCGGCATCGGAAAACAACTGTTCCAGGTCCGCCTCGGTCGCCTGGTAGGGCACGTTGCCCACGTACAATCTCATCGTCTCATCTCCTTGGGCCGCAAGCTCGGGCTCGCGGTCCGGTCATCCGGATGCCGGGACTGCTGTGGCGGGCCGGCGTCCAAGTTACGGGCTGAAGAGGCAGGTCCAATCGAGCAGCTACAGGCGAACTACACGAGGCCGGTTCTGTCACCTTCAGCTTCCGGGTCCCCACGGCTGACCGCGGCGACCCCGCGCGTTCCCGTCCCGCGCGCTCGAACCCGGTCCCCGTGACTTCCGGAGCAACCGGGCTCACGTCAATCATCGCAGATGGCGTCGCCCGCGTCAACTGAAACCAGCCAGGTCGCGATGTCCTCTATCTGCCCAGCCACTCCTGAAAGGCTTCCAGAACGGTCTGACCACGATAAACCCGTGGCGGCACTTCCTTGACCTCGCCCGTCTCCGTTTTGCGCGGGTGGAACTCGAACCGCATCTCTACCGGGCCGCGGATCACCCACGGAGAGAACTCCTTGATGCGCTGGACGGCGCGGCGCGCGGCGGCCCGGATGAGCTGGCAGGCTTCCGGATGGGAAAGGCTCAAGGCTGAGGCCTTGCCGACCAACCTTTTTACAGCGGCCGTCTCGCCCTTGGGCTGCAATTCCAGGAATTCTTCGCAAGCGGCCTGGTCCCCGGCCACCATGATCACCGGGATGCCGAAATGCCCGGCGATGGCCGCTACCTGCCCGATTTCGCCCACCGATTTGCCGTTGATCGTGATGTCCCGCACGCTCAGGCTCTGCGAGTGGGCAAGCAAGCCGCGCGGCGTGCCCGCTTTGGCGTGCTGGCCGACGAAAATGATGCCATCGTAATGGCCCTCGCTCAGATAGTAGTCGGCCGGCGTTGGACGGCCCTGAATCAGCCTGGCCTTGGGATGAATCGCGTCCACGGAGAGCGTGCGGCTACCGTCGTGCCCGTCCCAGATGACCACCTCGCTCGCGCCTCCCTCGAGCGCTCCCTCCACCGCCGCGTTGACCTCACCGATCAGCAAGCGGCGCGATTCCTCGAACCGCCGCTGACCCGGCGTCACCTGCTCATCCCAGTTGTTGACGCCCGCCACGCCTTCCAGGTCCGTGACGATGAAGATACGCGGACCCTGCGCCGAAGCGGCCGCGGCAAAGGCCAGAACCAAAGTCATCCATCTCATGGCCGTGCTCCCGTGTTCCCGTAAAACTCCGGACGCCCTTCATCATACAGGAACCGTGTCTGTTAACATACAGGCAAACAACAGCGACGGTCACCATCAGGAGTTTCGTCATGTTGCGCAGGCAGGCGATCGCAGTGATGATCACGCCCGGCCTGGCTTTCGCGTTGGCCGCCGGGCAGGGAAAGGGTAAATCCAAAAGCAGCCCTGGCAGCCGCAAAACCGGCGCGGGCGCCAGCGTGGTCGTATTCACCGAACACGAGAAGGTAATTCTGCGCGAGTACGCGCGCAGTTTCGGCGGCAGCCTTCCGCCGGGTCTGGCCAAACGGGACGATCTGCCTCCCGGTCTGGAAAAGCAACTCGTGCGGAAGGGCCATCTTCCGCCCGGTCTTGAGAAGCACATCGTCCCCTTCCCTCCCGAACTCGAGCGGCGACTGCCGCCCTTGCCTCCCGAGTTGCGACGCGGCTTCATCGCCGGCCGGGCGATCATTTTCCATCCCGGTTCGCGCTTGATTTTCGACGTGTTCGTGCCTCTCGATTGAGGCCGCCCGAGCTGGCTTTGTCTGTGGCACCATAACTTGCAATGCTCCAGACACCGATCAGCCGGCGTACTTTCCTGGCCGGCGCCGCTTTCGCTTCGCCGCCGCGGATTCAGCGGTCCCGGCGCCCCAATCTGCTGTTCATCTTTCCCGACCAGATGCGCGCCCAGGCCCTCGGCGCGATGGGCAACCCCGACGTGCGGACGCCGCATCTGGACCGACTCGCTGCTCAAGGGGTGCTGTTCGAAAACACGCTGGCCAACTCGCCTGTCTGCTCACCGGCCCGAGCCGTGATGTTGACCGGAAAATACGCGCACCGCAACGGCATGATCGCCAACGATCTTCGCCTGCGCGAATCCGAGATCACGCTGGCAGAGATCCTCGCGGCTGCGGGCTACCGTACCGGGTTCATCGGCAAGTGGCATCTGGACGGCGGGCCGCGTCTGCCAGGCTTCGTCCCGCCCGGGCCTCGCCGCCAGGGGTTTCAGTTCTGGGCCGCCAACGAGTGCAGCCACCGTCACTTCGACAACACGTACTTCCGCGACGATCCCCAGCCCATTCGGATGGGGCGCTTCGAAGTCGAGGTATGGACCGATCTGGCGATCGAGTTCCTGCGCACGAGCGCGACGTCCAGACAGCCGTGGTTTCTCATGATCGCCATGGGGCCGCCGCACGATCCTTACGGAGCGCCCGAGTCCTACATGCGAATGTACGACCCGGCGCGACTCACGATGCGACCCAACTGGAAGGCAGTTCCTGGCATGCCCGGACCCAAGGAAATTGCCGCCTACTACGCCGCCATCACCGCCATTGACGACCAGATCGGGCGGCTCATGGACGAACTGGAGCGGCTCGGCATGGCCGAGGACACCATCGTGTGGTTCACCTCCGATCACGGCGACATGCTTGGCTCGCATGGGCTGCGCCTCAAACGCAAGCCGTTCGAAGAGTCCATTCGCGTCCCGGGCATTCTGCGCTACCCGAAACGCGTGCGCGCTGGACGCCGCGAGCGAGCCTTGTTCACTCACGTGGACTTCGCGCCTACCCTGCTTGCCTTGTGCGGCCTTAAGGCGCCGCGCCAGATGCAGGGGTCCGATCTCTTTCAAACCGTCCTCGAAGGCGCAGGCAAGACTCCGGACTCGGCGTATTTCCAGATTTTCGGTCCCTACGCGCCCGGCCAGGTTCCCGCGGGCTGGCGAGGCGTGCGCACCGAGCGCTACATGTACGCCCGGTTCCGCGACAAACCTTGGGTGCTGTTCGATCTGGAAAAGGACCCGTTCGAGCTCAACAACCTCGCCCAGGATCCGGCAGCCGCAGAACTTCGTCGCGAGATGGAGGCGCGGCTTGCCGAGTGGATGCGCCGCACCGGCGACTCCTGGGATTACAACTGGACCGAGCCGGTCGAAGAGGGCGGACGCCTCTACCGCGACCGCGTGTTTTATACGGTGGACGAATACCTGAAATGGGCCGCGTCTCAGAAGGCTCGCTGAGACAAGGCTAAATGCCGGCGCGGGAGAGTTGTTCCCAGGCTGCGGGCCAACTGAAGCGCTCCTCGTAGAGCTTGCGTCCGGCCTCTCCCAAGGCGCGCCGACGCTCCGGCGAATCCAGCAGGTCCAGCACCGCTTGCGCGAACGCCTCCGGATCGTCCGCCAGCACCAGATGCTCGCCGTCGCGCGCGCCCAACCCTTCGGCGCCCAACGTGGTGGATACCACGGCTCGACGCGCAGCCCATGCTTCGAGGATCTTGAAGCGGGTGCCGCTGGCAGCCAGCAGAGGCACAACCACTACACGCGCCTCGGCCAGCGCGCGCACGGCGTCCTCGACCGGCCCTACCAGCTCGATCCGCGCATCGCCGCGCAGGTATCCGGCCACGGCGTGGGGATTCTTGCCGATGACACGCCAGACCAGATGAGGCCGGCGCGCACGCAACAGCGGCCAGATGGCCCGGCGGAAAAATCGTACGGCGCCGACGTTCGGTTGGTACTCGAGGTTGCCCGAAAAGGCGATGACCTCCTGCTCCGGTACGCAGGGCGGATCCACGCGGGGGATCGCATTGGGATAGACGGCGACGATTGCGCCGGGCGCCACATCGCGAATTCTCTCGGCGTCCTCGCGCGAAGCAGTCAGGATCAAATCGAAAGCGGGCAGCCACTCGCGCTCCAGGCGCCGGCAACACTCCGCAAAGCGGCGAAACACAAGCCGCAAGGGTAGGCTTTCGCTCTCGGCAAGACGGCGGTAGAGCTCGGACTCCACGTTGTGCAGGTCGAGAACGAGCCGTCGCGCACGCGGGCGGACCGCTGCGGCGTAACCGGCGCACCAGAAATGCTCGATGATCGCCAGCTCGTACTCGCGGTCACGGAGCCATTCCGTCACGGCCGGGACGAATCCTTCGAACCGGTCATTGAGCGGCGGCCTGCCCAGCGCCACTCGCCGCAAATTGCGCGCCAGACGGGCAGTGCGATGCCGCGAGTGGGCCGGCAGATCGAGCACGTGCACATCGCGGAATTTCCCGTCAGGGATGGCGCGGAGAGGGTTCGGCGCGCCCGGTTCGCGAAACACGATCAAGTCCACACGGTAGCGAGGCGTGAGATATTCCAGAAGCGAGGCGGTGCGCAGTGCGCCGCCGCCCACGGTCGGGTAGGGCGCTTCGGGACTGATCACCAACGCACGCGCTTCAGGCGCGGCCCTGTCGCAAGGCCTCGACATAGGCTTCATGCGTCCTCTGCGCCGTTTTTTCCCAGGTGAAGCCGGCCGCACGGCGCAAGGAACGCTCGCGGTAATCGGCCCGCAGGTCTGGCCGCTCGATCAGCGCGAGCAAAGCCTCGACCCACGCACGCACGTCGTGCGCGTCAACCAACAAAGCGGCATCCCCCGCGACCTCCTGGATCGCCGCGTCGCGCGAGGCCACCACAGCGGCGCCACACTGCATCGCCTCCAGCACGGGCAGGCCGAATCCCTCGTAGAGCGAAGGATAGACAAACGCCATCGCGCCCGAGTACAGCCCGGCGAGCTCATCATCGGATATCTCGCCCAACCAGCGGATACCGTCTGCCGCGGGCAGACCAGAAAAGTCCGGACGTCTCCGGCCGACCAGCAGCAGTTCTGCCGGATGGACCCTGCGGAGCTCCGCGAAGACTTCCACCAGAAACGGCACATTCTTGCGCGGCTCCAGGGTGCCCACGAAAAGGAAATAGGGCTCGCGGATCGGCGCCGGGGCGGGCCGAAAGCAGCTCGCCGCCGCGAGCGGGACTGCGATGACGCGCTCGGGCGCCAGGCCAAAACGCTCGATCACCTGTCGCCGCACCGCTTCCGTGTGCGTGAGGATGAGGCAGGCCCGCCTCAAACGGATCAGCCAGGGCGTCCGCCGGCGTACGCGATCCGCGTGAGCGTGCCAAGTGCGGTTCAGCCAGGGCGAGAGATCGTGGAGGGTGAGGACGGCGGGCGTGCGGCCGGCATAGGGAACCTCGAAGTTCGTACCGTGAAACAAGTCGGCACCGATATGTTTTATCGTGCGGGGCAGGCCCCACGACCACCACCGCCGCTCGAGCCAGCCGTTCGGCTGCGGACCCAGGCGCAGATTCGGCGGCTTCGGTTCTTCCTGGGAGAAAGGCTGGTCGGAAACCAGCCAGTATTCATCGTCGGGAAAGCTTTCGGCCAGCGACCGGCTCAGCTCGACCACGTAGCGACGGAGGCCCCCGCTGGAAAGAGTGAGCGGGGTGGCGTCCAAGGCCACGCGCATGGCGGTCAGCAGCGGATGAGCCGCCGGATTTCTGCCTCGCGGTTCAGGTAGTTCTGCTCGTAGTAACGCTGGTACTCGCCCGAGCGCACGCGCTCCACCCAGCCGGTGTTCTGCTGGTACCAGGCCACGGTTCGGCGGAGGCCTTCGTCGAAGTCGGTCTCCGGCTTCCAGCCGGTTTCCTGTTCGATCTTCCGGCTGGAAAGAGCGTAGCGCCGGTCATGGCCCGGGCGGTCGGTCACAAAGCGGATCAGGCTTTCCGGCTTGCCCGTGATGCGCAGGATGCGGCGCACGACCTCGAGATTGGGCAACGCGCAATTACCGCCAATGTTATAAATCTCGCCGGGCCTCCCCTTTTCCAGCAGCGCAGCCAGCGCCCGGCAGTGGTCCTCGACATAGAGCCAGTCCCGCACGTGACCGCCATCGCCGTAGACGGGCAGAGGCCGGTCCTCCAGCGCGTGCGCAATCATCAGCGGGATCAGTTTCTCGGGAAACTGGTAGGGCCCGTAGTTGTTCGAGGCCCGCGTCACAATGACAGGAACGCGATACGTGGTGAAGTAAGAAAGCGCGAGTAAATCGGACCCGGCCTTGGAAGCCGAGTACGGACTGCTGGGCCGCAGGGGGAAATTCTCGTCGGCTTCCAACGGCTCGGGTAGGCTGCCGTAAACCTCGTCGGTAGAAACGTGGACGAACAGGGCGGGTGGATGGCGCCGGGCCGCCTCCAGCAGGACGAAGGTTCCGCGCAGGTTGGTTTCGAACACAGGCGCGGGGGAGAGAATGCTCCGGTCCACGTGAGATTCCGCAGCGAAATGAACCACAGCATCGGGCCGCAACTCGGCCATGAGCTGCTCAACCAGCGCGGCGTCACAAATATCGCCACGCACGAAACGGTAACGGGGATCGTTCGCGACGGGCGCAAGATTTTCCAGATTGCCCGCGTAGGTCAGCTTGTCCAGAACCACCAGTTCGCGAACCTCGCGGTCGCCCAGCACCATGCGGACGAACGCCGAACCGATGAATCCTGCCCCTCCCGTAACCAGCAGCTTCACCAGGCTACTCCCAACTTACTTGTGTTGTAACTCCCAGTCGTAATTGATACCGGGGTCATTGTACGGCAAACGGCCTTCGTCTTCGGGGTCGTAAAAATGGTCGGTTACGTAAACCAGCATTGCCGGGGATTCCCCGATCACCTTGTAACCGTGAGCCACGCCGGGCGGGATGAGCAGTTGCCAGGGCCGAAGCACGCCGAGGTACAGCGTATTGCGCACGCCGAAGCTCGGCGAGCCGCGCCGCAGGTCCACCAGCGCCACCTGAAGCATGCCTGCGACCACGGTCCAGACGTCATGCTGCCGCAAGTGGTAATGAAAAGCCTTGATGATCCCCGGGTAACTCAGCGAGGCCGAGACCTGCGTGCTGGCCGGATCGAACCCCGCAACCAGGGCCTGGCCTGCGCGAGTTACTTCCAGAAAGTAACCGCGATCGTCCGGCCAGAGAGTAACAGGGAGAAGCTTCACGCCCTGGATCAGCTCGGGCGCCTCCAGCCGCTGGATCACGTGTCCGATCCCGCGTGGACACTCGGGGCGGCACAGTTCGATCCCGTGGCCCTGCGCGATCAGTTGCTGCCTGGCGACCGCTGGTCCGCTCATCGCCGTTCCGCCAGCGCATCCGCCTGCGCGGCCGCTTGCGCCCTCTGCTTGCGCCGCTGCTCCGCGACCAGGTTGGCGGCCCGAAGCAGCGAATCGAACGTTCCTGCGTCCGTCCACCACCCTTCCAGGAAGGAGAAGGTCATGGTGCCTTCAGCGATGTACATGTTGTTGACGTCCGTGATCTCGAGCTCGCCCCGCGCCGAGGGAACCAGGCGGCGGATCTTGTCGAACACAGTGTTGTCGTACATGTAAATGCCCGTCACCGCGTAGCGGGATTTGGGATGCTTGGGCTTTTCTTCGATTCGCACGATGCGGTCGCCCTCGATTTCGGCGACGCCGAAGCGCTCGGCGTCGGGAACCTCCTTGAGCAGGATGCGGGCGCCGCGCTCCTGGCGCTCAAACTCCTCGACCGCCTGACGGATGGAACCCTCGATCAGGTTGTCCCCCAGCACCACGCAGATCTTCTGCCCGTCGGCGAAATGCTCGGCCAGCGAGAGGGCGTCAGCGATGCCGCCCTCGCCTTCCTGGTAGGTGTAGTTGAGATGGGAGAGGCCGAACTGCTTGCCGTTGCCGAGCAGACGCAGGAAGTCGCCCGCGTTCCGTCCGCCGGTGACGATCAGGATGTCGCGAATGCCGGCCTCGACCAGCATCTCGATGGGGTAGAAGATCATCGGCTTGTCGTAGACCGGCAGCAGGTGTTTGTTGGTGATTTTGGTCAGCGGATAGAGCCGGCTGCCCGTTCCGCCCGCCAGGACGACGCCCTTCATAAGCCTCTCCAAACGAACTCTTTATCATAACCCCGCAGCCCGGATCTCGTCGCGTCCGAAGCCGCCCTGTGCGCCGGGCTACACGTGGATGGTAGTTTCAGTGTGTTGGACGCTGCCAGAGACAGGCAACTGCCGGCACGATGGGCCAGGTGGGTGGCTGTGGTGCTGCTGATCGCGGTGGCCTGCGTGAACGTCTACCGGGCAGCCACTCAATCCATAACCTCGGACGAAGCCTTCACTTACAACCATTTCGCGGGCGGCGACGAGCCCCTGCGCGTCTACGACGCCAACAACCACGTCCTGTTCACGTGGCTGGCGCGGGCGTCTGTGCGCGTATTTGGTCTCTCGGAATTCAGTCTGCGCCTACCCGCCGTGCTCGCGGGGTGGCTCTATCTGACTGCGGTCTTCGCGATCTGTCGGCGATGGTTCACGCCTTCCTGGCTATTCTTACTGGCCACGGCGACCCTGGTTCTGAACCCCTTCGTGCTGGACTTTCTCTCCGCCGCGCGCGGTTACTCTCTCGCTCTGGCTCTGCTCGCTTGGGCTCTGTATCTGACCGCCCGGGATCTGGAAGAAGCGACCGCGGACATCCGGCGCTGGAGACTGGCTGCGGTTTGTCTGGCGCTGGCCGTGGCCGCCAACCTGAACTACGCAGTGCCTGGCGCCGCCCTGGCCGCGACTTTCGGTCTGCTCACCATCTGGCTCCGAGCTCCGCGCGGCCGCTCCTTGGTCTGCCTGGCGAGGAATTTTGTCCTCCCCGGCTTCCTGCTCACCGTATTCATTCTGGCGGCACCATTGCGAACTGCCTCCAGAGACAACTTCTACTACGGCGCAGACCGGCTTCACCAGACGCTGCAGGGCGCGATTTACTACTCCTTCGGGTACGCACGGCCTCAGAGTCCTACGCGGTTGCAGAACTTGCTCTGGGACGTCTCGCACTGGGCCGTGCCGCGCGTGCTCATCGTGGCCGCGGTCGTCACTGCAGGCCTGGCGTGGAAGCGCTGGCGCGCGGCCCCCGTGCGCCCGGAACCACAGGAGACCTTTCTCTTCCTGGTTACCGGGACTTGTTGGGCGGCCTTGGGTATGCTCGTCGCACTGAAGCGCGGCCTCGGGCTGAAGTACCCGCTGGACCGCACCGCGCTTTACTGGATCCCGCTGTTCACGCTGCTGTGCCTTGCGATGATCGCGGCGGCGCGAAGGCCAGGATGGCGGCTGGCGGTCCTTCCCCTGGCGGGCTACCTCGCGCTGGCGACTGCGCAATACGTGGCGCAGTTCGACACTCGCTTTTACGCGCAGTGGCGCCATGACGCCGCGACCAAAGAAATGGTTCAGCGAATCATCCGGCGCGAGGCGTCGCGTCCGCCCCGGCGCGTGCGTATTGGAGCAAGCTGGATCTTTGAGCCCAGTCTGAACTTCTATCGCCAGCGGTACCGGCTGACGTGGCTGGAACGGGTCACGCGGGACGGTCCGCGGGGCGCTTACGATTACTACCTGCTATCGGCGGAGGACAACGGCCTGGTGGAGGAATTGGGCCTGAAAGCTTTGCACCGCAACGAGCTTTCCGGCGCTTTGCTAGCTGTGCCCGGCCGCATGTTACAATCCAGCCCATGAAGTTGTTTCGCTGGAGCGCGATCGAAAAAGAACAGATGAACCCTGCCGTGGCCCGGCAGGTCATTCACACCGACCGCATGACGATCGCAAGGGTTCACTTGCAAAAGGGCGGGATTGTCGCGGGACACCAGCATCCCAACGAGCAGGTGACGTTGCTCGAGCAGGGGCGACTGCGTTTCACCATCGAGGGAGAGAGCGTGGTGCTCGAGCCCGGCGGCGTCTTGCACATTCCTTCTGGCGCGTTCCATCAGGTCGAGGCGCTGGAGGACAGCGTGGCCGTAGATGTGTTCAGCCCGCCGCGCGAGGACTGGATCCGGGGCGACGATGCCTATTTGCGGAAGTGAGGCAGCCGGCATAGGGAGGATCCCGGTGCTACCCGGGACCCGGGGCCTGTTGCGGGACGGCTGGATCTGGTACAATCGCCACGTGCGAATCATCGCAGCCAACGCACCCTGGCAGCAAGGGGGACCGGGTGTGCGTTTTGCGATCTCGCCTGCCGGTCATCCGGTCGAATCTGCCGGGAGACGTCTCCCGGTTGTCCTATGAATTCACCTGGGGGTTATGAACCGGGCTGGGGTGTCCGCGATAGCGAGCAGCAGTCGTAAAGCGTCAGCGGCGGCCCTGCCCGCCCGCATTCAAAGATACGTGCATGTTTCCAGGCAGGACATCCTTACCACCGCGTAAAGTCAGGGTTCGAGAGAACGTCAACGAGGGAATCCGCGCCAAGGAAGTGCGAGCCGTTTTCCCGGATGGCACCGTCGAAATCATGCCTACGGCGGCCGCAATTCGCAAGGCGCAGGAAATGGGGCTGGACTTGATCCTGGTGGCCCCCACGGCGGATCCGCCTGTCGCCAAGGCCATGGACTGGGGCCAGTGGCAGTACGAGCAGAAGAAAAAACAGCAGGAAGCCAAGAAAAAGCAGCACGTCATCCAGGTCAAGGAACTGAAATTCCGCCCCAACACGGACGAACACGATTATCAGTTCAAGAAAAACCACGCCATTCGCTTCTTGCAGGAAGGTAACCGGGTCAAGGCCGTGGTGCAGTTCCGCGGGCGCGAAATCGCGCACGTGGAACTCGGGCAGCGCCTGCTGGAGAGACTGGCCCAGGATCTGGCGCCCTACGGTACCGTGGAGGGCCAGCCCCGAATGGAAGGGCGCAACATCCACATCGTCGTGGCGCCGGTGAAAGCGCAAAAGAAGGAAGCCAAGCCGCCCGCTGCCCCGCCGCCCAAGCCTGCGGAGGATGCCGGAGCGGGCGAAGGAGCCTGAGCCGGCTCAGTAAAACAGGTACTTGCGCCAGCTCTCGTCGCTCCGGCCCAAGAGCCGCATGATGTGCCGGCTGGTGTGCAGGGTGAAAGGACGCGGCGGGCGCGCCAGCTTCATCCCGGCTTCTTCCGGCGTGCGGTTGCCTTTGCGGTTGTTGCACTCGATGCAGCAGGTGACCAGGTTCTCCCACGTCGTTTCCCCGGAGCGGGACCGCGGGATCACGTGGTCCAGAGTGAGCTCGGAAGAAGGCAGCGTCCGCAGGCAGTACTGGCAGGTGTAACGATCCCGAAGCAAAATGTTCTTGCGGGAAAGGGCGCGCGTCTGCTGCGGGATGCGACGGTACTCGAGCAGCCGGATCACGGAAGGCAGTGGAATAGCCTGGCGCGCGGACCGCAACAGATGCGGCGAATATTCTTCGGGAGTGGCTACGCCCTTGAGAACCAGGACCAGAGCGCGCCGGGCCGCACAGATATTGATCGGCTCATAGCTGGCGTTCAGGACCAGCACGGGCGTTTGCAGACCGTTCTGTCCAGCCATCTCAAGCCGCCTCCTGCACAACTCCCGTCGCGGCGAGCGGGCGGCGGTCGGCCCGAGCCAGGGTCAGCACCGCAACGTAGCGGGCCCCCGCCTGCTTGAGCGCGCGGGCGCAGGCGCTGGCCGTGGCCCCCGTGGTCATCACGTCGTCCACCAAAAGCACCCGGAGGCCTTCCAGCGAGACGCCTCGGCGCACGCGAAAAGCCCCTTCCACATTGGCGCGCCGCGCGGAGTGGCTCAGTCCGGCTTGCACCGCGGTCGCACGGACTCGGCGCAGCACGGGCGAGACGGGCATGCCGTAGCGGCGGGCGATGGCCCGGGCCAGCAGCTCGGACTGGTTGAAGCCTCTGCGGCAGCGCTTCACCCAGTGCAATGGAACGGGCACGATCCGATCGAACCGCTCTTCCCGGGGCATCGCCAGAGCCATCCACTCGCCCAACACCTTGCCCAATGGCCGGATGCCGCCGTACTTGAACAAGTGGATCAGATCACGCAGCCGACCTTCGTACGCCCCCCAGGAATACGCAGCATCGAAGCCGCGCATGCCTTGCCGGCAAAGCCGGCAGCGGCCTTGTTCATCCAAGGGAGCGGCATTCAGGAAGGGCGTGCGGCAACACACGCAGAAGTACTCGGCGCTCAGCGGCTCCGGTGGCTGCAAGCACTCAGCACAGACGGGGATCCGCGAGAGCCGGATCAGGCTGGCGCCACAGATCCGGCACTCCTCCGGCACGAGCAACCAGAGCAATCTCGCGCCGATCTCCTCAAGGATCGGAGCCACCCGTTGCGGGACCACGCCCGCCCACCAGCGACTCGAGAAGACGCACCTCCTGAATACCCCAGTCTACATCAGACGGGCATCGCTGGGGGAGTGCCCGTCCGACCATCTCGCGAAGCGGGCGCTGCCCTGTGTCGGCCCTGATGTATACTTCCACGGGTGACAGCCATGAGCACGACGGACAGCTTGACAAGACGCGATTTCGCCCGTCTCGCAGCAGCCGCCAGCCTCGCGCGCAAACCCCTCCCCGAACTCGAACCCGGCATCAAGCTCGCTGTCCAGCTCGGCAGCGACCCGACCGACGAGGATCTTCAGTTCGTCCGCCAGCTCGGCGTCGAATACGTCACCATCTGGGTGCGCGCCAAGGACGCCACCGTAGAAAACTTCGTCCGCCTGCGCAAGAAAGTCGAAGGCGCCGGCTTGAAGATCTGGAACATCGGCAACACCGATGTCCACAACATGGAGGAAGTGGTCCTGAACCTGCCCGGCCGCGATCGCAAGATCGAAGAATACAAACAATATCTGCGCAATCTGGGCAAGGCCGGCGGCATTCATTACACCACGTATGCCCACATGGGCAACGGGATCTGGAGCACCGAGCCCGAACTGACGCGCGGCGGCGCTCGCGCCCGAGCGTTCGATCTGGCCAAAGCCGAGCAGGGTCACTGGGCGGGTAAGGTTTTCAGCGGGCCGCTGACCCACGGGCGCAAATACACACGCGAGGAAATCTGGGAGAACTTCATCTACTTCATCCGCCAGGTGGCGCCTGTGGCCGAAGAGGAGGGCATCCGGATCGGGATTCATCCCGATGATCCGCCTGTGCCGGAGCTGGGCGGAGTCCCGCGCTGCATTTTCTCTAGCTTCGAGGGCTACAAGAAAGCTCTGGAGATCGCCAACAGTCCGAACATCGGCATGTGTTTGTGCGTAGGATGTTGGCTGGAAGGCGGGCCGGGCATGGGCCGGGACGTGGTCGAAACCATCCGCTACTTCGGGCAGCAAGGCAAGATCTTCAAGGTGCACTTCCGGAACGTCTCGGCGCCCCTGCCTCATTTCGTCGAGACGTTCGTGGATGACGGCTACATGGACATGTACCGCGTGATGCGCGCCCTCCAGGAAGTGGATTTCCGCGGAGCCGTCATTCCGGACCATATTCCGGCGATGGTCGGCGGCCCGCGCGCCGGCGTGGCCTACACGATCGGTTACATGAAGGCTTTGATCCAGCGCGCCGAGCAGGAGGTCGGCGCGCGCCGCCGCAGCGTGAAAAAAGCCTGAGGAGGTTATGACGATGACTCGTCGCCTGTTCCTTGCAGGAACTTTCGCCGCGCCCTTTTCCGGCCGGGCACGGGCACAGGCCCGGCAAAGCGAGAAAGTCCTCATCGAGCCCCCCGTCGAGATCGGCGTCATCCGGCCCGAGCTCCACGGACACTTCGCCGAGCACCTCGGCACGTGCATTTACGGTGGCCTCTGGGTCGGAAAAAACTCGTCCATTCCCAACATCAACGGCCACCGCAAGCAGGCGGTGGAATGGCTGCGGGCGCTGGGAATCCCCGTGCTCCGCTGGCCGGGCGGTTGCTTCGCCGACGATTATCACTGGCGGGACGGCATCGGCCCCGTCGAGAAACGACCCAGGCGCGTGAACATCCACTGGGGCAATTACACCGAGGACAATAGCTTCGGGACCCACGAGTTCATCGAACTCTGCCGGCTGATCGGCGCCGAACCCTACATCGCCGGCAACGTGGGCAGCGGGACTCCCCAAGAAATGCGCGACTGGGTCGAGTACTGCAACTATCCCTCCGGAAGTTCGCTGGCAGATGAACGGGCGGCGAACGGCTCGCCCCAACCCTTCCGTGTCCGTTACTGGGGCGTGGGCAACGAAAACTGGGGTTGCGGCGGCAACATGACCCCGGAGGAATACGCCGCCCACTACCGCCGCTTCTCCACCTATCTGCGAGATTTCGGCGACACCCGGCTGTTTCTGATCGCCTGCGGTCCCGGCGGCAACAATCTGGAATGGACCCGACGCTTCATGGAGGCCATGCCGCGACGCACGCGCATCCACGGATACGCCATGCACTATTATTCGCGGGGCCGCGACCACGCGCGGCGCTTCACCGTGGAAAGCCTGCGCGCCCAACTGGCCACCTTCTGGGACCTGGAAAAGGCCATTCTGGAGCAGCGGGCGCTGCTCGACAAATACGACAAAGATCGGCGCATCGGCCTTTTGGTGGACGAATGGGGCGTATGGGACCGGATCGATCCCGAGGAAGAGAAACGCTACGGGCGGCTGTTCCAGCACATCACCATGCGTTCGGCGCTGGCCGCTGCACTAGGCCTCAACGTCTTTCACCGACAGGCGGACAAGCTGGTGATGTGCAATCTGGCCCAGACGGTCAACGTGCTGCACGCGCTGCTGCTGACCGACGGCCCGCGTTGCATCCGCACCACGACCTATTACGCCTTCGAACTCATGAAGCCGCACCGCGGCGCAACGGCGGTGCGCGTGCAGGCTCCCGAAGCGTCGCCGCCCGCGCTCTCGGTTTCAGCCTCACGCCGGCAGGACGAGCTCATCGTCACCCTCGTCAATCCGCGGCATGACGCCGGCCTGGAGGTGGAGTGCGCGCTGAGCCGCGGCACCGCCGGCAACGCTCGCGCCCGCATCCTGCATCATGCGGATTTCAACGCGGCCAATACGTTCGAGACCCCGGATCTGATCGTGCCGCGCGATCACCCGGTGAGCGCCTCCGGCAGCTCCCTTCGCGTCGAGTTGCCGCCGCTGGCGATCGTCACGGTTCAGGCGCGCCTGAGCGGAGTCTGAGCGCGGCGGCCAGTCACTCCTGGCTGGGGCCCTGGTCCGGGATCTGCTTTTTGCCGGACTCCATCAGATCCAGGAAACGCTGGAAAATTCGCGAGAGCGTGTAGCCCAGCTCGGCGTCCGAAGAACCGATCGAAACGATGGTGCGGGCGTTCTTAAGAGTCTGGCTGGCCTCGGCCAGGCGCGCGGCTTGAGGAGTGAGCAAGAGCAATTCGGGGCTGCTCTTGAGCAACGCCATTTCCTCCTTCTCGAAGGCCAGCCGCATGCGGCTCCGCTTGAGTTCATCCTCGGTGCGCTTCTCGGCCAGGGCCGCTTCCTGCTCCCATTCCCGTCGCTTGAGCTCGAACTTCTTCAGTTCGAGCTCGTGCTCAGAGAGCGCGATCTGCTCGTCGGCCTGGATGCGGGCGCGCGCCGCGGAAATGCGGGCCTGTTGTTTGAGCTGCTCGGTTTCCTCGAGGATGCGGGCGGATTCGCGCTGACGCAGCGCTTCGGCGATCGCCGGATCCGCCGGTTCGATGCTTTGCACGGACAGCGCCACGATCTCCAGGCCGAAGCGGGCGGCTTCCGCGCCCAAGGTCTGTTCCAGATGCGCGGTCAGGGCCTCGCCAGAAAGCTCCTCGATGGCGCGCCGTTCCGTGTACACCGCCACTGCGCCTTGGACGACGGCCTGAAATGCCTGGGCCGCGCGGCTCACGGCATCTGCTTGCCAGCCGCCCACGCGCACCAACTGCGTCAAGTGCTCGCGCGAAGCCGCCACAGTAATGGCCAGTTGGGCGCGCACCGGGATAGCGCCGCGGCAGGCCGTCTCCGCCGTCAGTTCCACCTGATGCGTGGCCGCCGGGATGGCGAGGCTGAAATGCCGGGGATAAAAAGCGCCGCTTCGGAGCCGGATGACGCCGCCGGACTCGTAGAGAACCAACTGGTCGGGCTTGCGCGGTCGCAACTCGAAGAGGGCCACCGCGATCAAGAGCGCCAAAACAATGGCCGCTAGCCACATACGCCGGGCTCCAACTCACTCCGTAAACAAACGTGGTTACAACGCGGGCGCTTCGCCTGACGAGCTAGGGGATTCCAGGAGCCGCCCGAGTTAGAAGTATACCGCACGCACCGAAGCGGAATCTGTTCAGGCCCGCCTTACAGAGCCCGCGTAAGCAGGGCCAGTAGGAATCCCGCCGCCAGCCGGAACTCCCGCAAGACGTTCCAGGCGATCTCGTGCGGACGTGTCAGAACCTTCGTCCTGCGGTAGCGCAGCCGCCAGCGCAGGCGCAGCCAGAATCGGGTGAGATCGAGCCGGGTCTGACGGAGCTGGCTGACGTGCCAGAGCGAGATCCGGGCCCAGGCCAGTTGCACCCGCGAAGGCACCTCCAGGGAAGGCAGTTGAGCCTTCACCCGCTGGTACGCCGCCTGTAAATCGGCGATGCGCAGGCCCCGCTTCAGGCCGACTCCCATGCGCGCCAGCTCTTCCATCACGCGCTTTTCTACTTCGCTGCGCGGTCGGGTGGCCAGCCACACTTCTTCCATCTCGAGCGCCAGGCGAACGAAGCCGGCCAGGTAGCGGGCCAGCTCGCGCGTTCGTCGCAGCGCGTGTCGCAGGCGGCCCTCGCGCGGGAAGAGCGCCCTCCGCGTCGTGCGATCCTTCAGGCGGAAGATGCCGGTGAGCATGGGGTGAGAGCCCTCGTTCACCACCGCGTGCTTGTACCAGAAAAGGTTCAGGAAAAGGTCCCAGTAGTAGCGGGGGTGAGCGCGGGCCAGAATGGCCTTCATGTTCTCCACGCTGTAGAATTCGCGCCAGGCCTGTTCGTAAGCCCGCCGCCATGCCTCGGCGCTCATGTGCGGGTGGCGCATGCAGGCGTGGCAGGAATCGTAGTTGTTGTAGTCGGCATCCAGCGGGACGCCTTGATCCACCAGGCGACGGTGGTCCTGCGAACCGGGCAGGGGCACCATCATGAAAAAGCTGGCCTGGTCGGGTTGGACTTCGCGGATCAGCCGTTGCACGTCTTCGCGCACGCTTTCCTCGGTGTCATCCGGGAAGCCGATGATATAGCCGACGTGCGTGCGAATGCCCGCAGCGCGCCACGCCGCGATCATGCGCCCGTAATCCTCGGCGCGATTCTGGGTCTTGCCCGCCTCCTTGAGATTGCGCGGGTTGACGCTTTCCATGCCGATGAACACCTGGGTGCAACCGGCGCGTGCGGCCTTTTCCAAAAACCGCGGGATGCGGTAGGCCGCCACATCCACTTGCATGAGGAACTCGACCGGCAGGCCTTCCTGTTCGCGCAGTGCAATCAGGCCGTCGAAGATCTGCTCCCAGACGGGGTTGCGGGCGAAGTTATCGTCCGTGAAAAAGTAGACGCGGATGCCATGGTCGCGATAGCGCTGGCGGATGGTGGCCAGGACGCACTCGGGCGAACGGCACCGCATTTTTCGTCCCTGCACGTTGATGATGGTGCAGAACGTGCAGCGGAAGGGGCAGCCGCGGCTGCAATCAATGGTGGCGTAATCGGCGGAGAGGAACCGGCGCAGCACCGCCGTGTGCACGCGCGGCGCCGGGGCCTCCCAGAGGTCCGGCAGATCGTCCAAGAAACGGTAGAGCGGCTGAAGCCGGTCCATCGCGGCATCGCGCAACAGGTCGGCCCAGCGCCCTTCCACCTCGCCCGCCACGACAGTGACGCCCGCGTCCATCAATTGCCGGATCTCGGGCGATCCCTCAGGGAACATGGCCAGCATGCCGCTGACGTGGAAGCCGCCGATCATTACGGCCACACCGTGCTTTCGCAGCTCGAGGGCAATGTCGGCCGCGCGGGCGAACTGATTGCTCTGCACGCCGACCAGGCAGGCCAAAACGCGCTCCTTCGGCGGTCGGTGCGCGCGCACCATGCGCCGGACGGGAACCTTGGCTACGGTCTCGTCCACCGCGTACGCTTTGATCTCCACCGGCGCCAGCAGGCCGCTTTCGCGCACCTCCTCGGTCAGTCCGTAAAGACAGGCCAGCGTGTTGCTGGGGACGATGCCCCGCCAGTGACGGATCACGTAACCGTCGTCGTCGTACTTGGAGGGTTTGATCAGATAAACGTGCAGGACGGAACAGGGTTCGGAAGCATTCACGGCAGCATCCCCGGTTCTTTTCAGCTTACTACACTTCTTCACGCTTGAAGGGAACATTTTCGGGATCTTTTTCACAGAAGATTACTCGCGGGGCACCAGGCGGATCATGCTCAGGTTCACGGTGAAGACGCGTTCGTCTTTTAAGGCGCGCCAAGATGGACCGGCCGCGATCTCCAGCGAGTACGCCGGCGCGTCCGGCAGATCCGCTTCGTAGACGAATAGCCCCGGGCGGTCCAGAGTCTTCTTGGGCAAGGGGATGCCGTTGGCGCGGACCGCGATCCACACCGGGCGGCCCGTGGCGAAAGCCAGCGGGTGGGCGAAACCCCGAATGCGCAGGCGCTGCGGTCGGCTATCCACGCGCACCAGGCGGGCCGTGGCCCGCTCTTTCATCCAACGGTAGCGGTTCCCGAAGACGCCTTCGAGTTCATAAAAGCCCTCGTCCAGGAGACGTTCGTGTCCGGGCCGCGAGAAGTCAATGAGATCGTCGCGGTCGCCGGGGTAGAGCTCTCGCTTTTCCGCGGAGGGGAGCAGATTATAGACTCCTCCTTCAAGCGGCGCCCGATAGTTGCACCGCGTGCAGCTCAATGCTTCCTCCGGCCCGCGCGCGAGGTCACCGCCGCAATCCGGACACCGGAGGACACGCTGGAACTGGTCCAGAGTGAAGGCAGGCCCAGCCGGCTCGCCGGCCTTGCGACAAACCGCAGCCAGCGTGCCTCCGAGCAAATGCGCCGCGCGCCAGAGCGAGCGATGGGGATCGAGACGGATGGCAAGGCGCCGGACCCAGCGCTCGGCGGGGGCGTTACCAGGCACCAGCACTTCCAGCCGGCACTCGCTGAAGTGCCGGTCGAGCAGCGCACGCCAGTCGCGCAGGTACATGGAGTGGTTCTGGCGGATGCCGAAGCTCTCCTCCTGTTCGGCGCCGATCACGTCGCGCACCAGGTAGCCGAGGAGGCCCCAGTGATACAAGCGCCGCTCCCAGGGCTTCATCCGGTCATAGTAAGGGCAGCGGTACAGGCGGAGCGTGAGCAAGCGTCGCAGCGGCTCTTCGGCGAACAGGAAAACGCCGCCCGGGGCCAGCACCCGCTTGACTTCCAGGACGACCGCCTCGATGTCCATGAACTGGCTCAGCATCTGGAAGGCGGCCACCACGCGAATCGAGCCGTCCCGGAACGGTAAATGCAGCGCGTCGCCGGCCACGCGCACCGGAGCGCGGGCCAGCCCCCAGCGTTCCTGAAGAACCGTCCCCCAGCGGAGCGCATCGGCGGAAATGTCCAGTGCGAAACCGTTGGCTCCGAACTCGTTCACGAGCATGTAGCTGGTGTGGCCGGCGTTGGCGCCGATTTCCAAGAAGGGCGTGAGGGGGCCGATAAAATCCAGATGCCGGCGGATGAAGTCCGCGCGGCGAAGGTTTTCCTCCCGGTAGACGGCCAGCGCGCGCTCGGGTTCGCCCAGCGAAGCGAAATTGTGAAATTCCACTTCGGCCCGCTTGACGGCCAGCGATTGGGCGGCCACGGAGCGCTGGGCAGCCATCAGGAAACCAGATCCTCCACGTTCAACTGCCGCAAGTCGCGGAGCAGAAGATCAGGCTCGAGCGCGGCCAGTTCTTCCAGCGGCGTGATTCCTGTGGCCACGGCGATGGCGCGAACGCCGTTGGCCTTGGCGGCCTGGACGTCCGCGGGCGCGTCGCCAATCAACGCGACGGGCGCGCTCGGATCCCACCAGCCGCGTCGCCGCGCCTCGCGCAGGGCCAGCCGCACTAACCCGGCCCGATCGCGGCTCATTTCGCCGAAAGCCCCGAAACGGAAGTATCGGCGCAACCCCGCGCGCTCGAGTTTCTTCCAACCGATGCGGGTCAGATTGCCTGTGACCAATCCCATGACGGCGCCCCGCCGTTCCAGAGCTCTGAGCAGGCGCCGGACGCCTGGGCAGGTCCTGCGGGTCAGGTCAGGACATTTGCGCACGTAAATGTTCTGGGCCGCTCGCAGGATCGCGGGCATGGCCTGGCGCACAAGACGCTTGGGGGCGCCTGCCCTCTCCAGCATGCGCGCGATGATGTCGGGGTCGAGCATACCGTGCAGGGGAATGTGGTCGGTGGTCGTCTCCAGGCCGGTCACGCGGCGGACAGCTTCCACGAGCGCATCCCGGTGGTGCGGGCCGGTTCGCCGAAGCAGCGTCCCGTCAATATCGAACAGCACCAGGCCGGGCGGCACATTTACTAAGATACACGGTGATGGAGCGCGAGTTCCCGGGAGGAAAGCGGTTGCGCCTGGTGGTGGGTGACATCACACGGGTGCCGGCGGACGCCATAGTGAACGCGGCCAACTCCGCCCTGCGCGGGGGCGGCGGGGTAGACGGGGCGATCCACCGTGCGGGCGGCCCCCAAATCATGCGCGAGCTGGACGAGATCCGCGCGCGCCAGGGCGGCTGTCCTACGGGCAGCGCGGTGGTGACCACGGCCGGCGCTCTGCCAGCCCGGTACGTCTTTCACGCGGTGGGGCCGATCTGGCGCGGCGGCCAGCACAACGAGCCGGAGCTGCTGGCTTCCTGCTACCGCACTTGCCTGGCGCTGGCCGAGGAGCGCAACCTCCAGACGATAAGCTTCCCGTCCATCTCCACGGGGGCCTATGGTTACCCGGTGCGGGAGGCGGCGCGCATCGCCATCGAGGAAGTGTGCCGCCACCTGGAACGGCCCGATACCCGGCTCAAGGAGGTGATTTTCGTACTCTTCGATCAGGCCACCTACCAGGCCTACGCGGACGCGCTGAGCCAGCGCGCGCCGGTAGAATAACTGGTGGGATGCAGGTCGTTCAGGCTGGACAGCATCGCTACATCTGGCTCGAACTGGATCCCAACGTATTGGCGGACGTGGCCCGGCAGGCCGGTTTCCAGTGTCAGGTCGAGGAACTCAAGCGAGCCCTGTCCATGTCGCTTTCCACGCCGGGACGTAAGGCGCCGCTGTTGTTGTTCGATGCCTCGGATCCCGGCAACTTGGGGTGGTTCTCGCGTTGCCAGTTTTATGTGGACGGGCAGACGGGGCAGGTTCTCCAGACCCCGCTGGTGCTCGGGAACTGCCGTGATCGCTCGGGCAATCTTCTGCGCGATGCCGTCCGCTTGCAAGTGCTCAAGGAGCTCCCTGTGAGTTTCCGTCTGCCCGGACGCCAGCCCGTCACCGAGCAGATGGTTTACGCGCTGGTCTACAACTTCCTGCACGCTCTGTTGAACGTGGGCGTGGGGGTGTGCGGCGGCCCGGTGGTCAAGCCCCTGGCCGGTCGGGCTGGGAGCCTGCCCTAAGCCTGCCTTGAATTGTCCACCGCTCAGGGCCGGCCCGTCTTGATCAGCACCAACACGAGGACAGCGGCAGTGTGTGCCTTCACGCCGTGCGGCAACTGCGGAGGCATCCAGACCCAGGCGCCCGCACGGACGCGGTGTGCGTCCTTGCCCAACGTCAAGCTCACTTCCCCGTCCAGCACGTGCAAGATTGCCGGGCTGGCTGCCGTGTGCTCGGACAGTTCCTCACCCGGGGCGAAGCCGAACAGCACGACCTTGAGCTGATCGTCGTTATGCAAGGTACGGCTGAGGATGCCGTCTGCCGGCGGCGTGATTTCCGCGCGCAGATCCGGGATGAAGCGATAATCCACCTTGCCTCCTTTGCGGCGGCTACGATAAAAGGTGCCGCAAGCGGCACGTCCAATTATGCCAGAGCCGGAAATGGCTGCCGCTGACCAGCCGGGCCAGGCGCCGCTGCCTGCCTACTGCGACGTCAGCCTGCCGGTCCCGCTCGATCAGGCCTTCACCTACGCGTTGCCCGAAACCCTGCGGCATCGCGTGCGGCCGGGTTGCCGTCTTCTGGTCCCCTTCGGCCCCCGGAAGCTCGTCGGCATCGTCTTGCGCTGCCACAACGAGAAGCCCGAAGTGAACGTGCGCGAGGCGCTGCGCCTGCTCGACGAAGAACCGGCGCTCAGCGAGGACCTGCTCGAGCTCGGGCGTTGGATCGCTTCCTACTACTGCGCCCCGCTGGGGGAAACGCTGCGCGCCATGGCGCCGCTGGGGAGCGACCTGCGGCGCGGGAAGGTCTATTCGCTCACCGAATCGGGTCGCGATGCGCTGCGCCGGCTGACCGGCGTGCCGGATGACCAGAGTCCAGCGATCCAGGTGATGCGCCTGCTCGAGTTCCGTCCCCTGGCCGAGAGCACCATCGCCCGCAAGATCGTCAAGGCCGAGGCCGCGTTGCGCGAGCTGGTGCGACGCGGCTTCGTCCAGGTGGAAGACGTGGAGGCGCTGCGCGACCCGTTCCGCTCGCCCTCCGAGCGGCTGCGCGTGGAACTGACCGGGCCGCGGCCAGAGGGGAAGTTCAAAAAGCCCGAGCGCGAGCTGCTCGCGTACCTGGAGTTGCATCCCGGCAGCCACAACCTGCGCGAGCTCGAGCAGCGCCTGCCGTACGCCGGCTCGGCGGCGCGATCGCTGGCACGACGCGGGCTGGTGCGGATCTTCATGGAGCGCCCGTTGAGCACCCAGGCGCCGGACCGCCCGCCGGTGGTCCTCAATGCGCACCAGCAGGCCGCTTATGACGCCATCCGGGCCGCGCTCCAAGGAAAACAATTTCGCGTGTTTCTGTTGCAGGGCGTCACGGGATCGGGCAAAACCGAGGTCTACCTGCGAGCCATCGAGGCAGCCCTGGCCCTGGGCCGCGGAGCGCTGCTGCTGGTGCCCGAGATCGCACTCACGCCCGCCGTCGCCGCCCTCTTCTTCCAGAGGTTCGGGGATCGCGTCGCCATTCTTCATTCGGCTTTCAGCGATGCCGAGCGGGCCGACCAGTGGCGGAGGATTCGCTCGGGCGCGGCGCCGGTGGTGGTGGGCACGCGCTCCGGCGTCTTCGCGCCCGTACGCGATTTGGGCCTGATCGTCGTGGACGAGGAACACGACCACAGTTACAAGCAGGAAGAGACGCCGCGCTACCACGGGCGCGACGTGGCCATCGTCCGGGCCCAGATGGCGGGCGCTTGCGTGGTACTGGGTTCGGCGACCCCCAGCCTGGAAAGCCGTTACAACGCGGAGCGCGGCAAGTACGTCCGGCTCCTCCTGCCGGAGCGGATCGAGCAGCGCCCGCTGCCCCGCGTCGAGCTGGTGGACATGCGAGCCGAGTTTCTGGAGACGCGCAAACAGGCGACGTTCTCGCGACGGTTGCTCGAGGAAATCGGGGCACGGCTCGAGAAGGGCGAGCAGACCATGCTGCTGCTGAACCGGCGCGGTTTCGCCTGCTTTGTCGCCTGCCGCTCCTGCGGCCACCGCGTGGAGTGCGTCAACTGCGCGGTGACGCTGACCTACCACCGGCGCGACCACCGCCTGCTCTGCCACTACTGCAACTACGCCGAGCCGCCGCCCAGCGTCTGTCCCAAGTGCGGGAGCGAATATCTTTACTACGTGGGCGTCGGATCGGAGCGTATCGAAGAAGAAATCCACCGCCACTTTCCGAAGGCGCGCGTGGCGCGCATGGACCGGGATACCGTTGCGGGTCGCCGGCAGTACGAGAGCATCCTGTCGGCCTTCCGCGAGGGGCGTTTCGACATCCTGGTGGGCACGCAGATGATCGCCAAGGGCCACGACATTCCCAACGTGACGCTGGTCGGCGTGGTCTCGGCTGACACGGGACTCGGCGTGCCCGATTTCCGCGCGGCCGAGCGGACTTTCCAGTTGCTCACGCAGGTGGCGGGACGCGCGGGTCGCGGCGAGCTGCCGGGCACGGTAATCATTCAGACGATCAATCCGGACCACTATGCCATTCGCTTCGCGGCCCTTCAGGATTACGAGCTCTTCTACGAAAAAGAACTTCAGTTCCGGCGCATGATGCGGTATCCGCCGTTCAGCGCTCTGGCCAGCGTGCTGCTGCGCAGCCGGCGACAGGAGGAAGCGTTCCGCATGAGCGCGGAGCTGGGTCGTTTCTTGACGCCCGCGCCGGAGGGCGTGAAAGTGCTGGGGCCGGCGGAAGCGCCCGTGCCCAGACTGAAGAGCGAATACCGTTACCAGTTGCTGCTGAAGGCGGCCAGCCGCCGGAAGCTGAGCGAGGTCCTGGGAGCGGTCCGGCAATTCGCGCAGCAGCAGGAGTGGCCGGCCACGGCCATGGTGATTGACGTGGACCCTGTCAGCTTGCTCTGAGGGGAGGGCGATGCGGGGGCGCGAGGCTGGTGCAAGCGGGAGCGTCAAGCGGTGATCTTCAGCTTCGAAGTGCTCGAGCTGAATCTGCGCGCCGCGCTCGGCGTTTTCAGCCGGGCGCATCCGGACGGCGAGGTGCGTGAGCTGCCGGGCCTCGAACTCATCTGCTCAGGAGTGCGGTTCAGCACGTTCAACGCCGTGCTGCTGACGGATCCGGCGGATTCCGAGGAGGAGCTGAGCGCACGCGTGCGACGGGCGCGTGACTATTTTGGCCGGCGCGGCTTGCCGTGGTCGCTGTGGCTGTGCGAGTCCTGGCTGGGCAGAAATTTGCGTCGAAGGGCCGGCAAGGTCCTGGAAGCCGCGGGATTGCGCCTGCTCGTCCGCATGCCGGCCATGGTGGCCGAACGGCTGCGCCCGCCCTCACGGTCCCTGCCAGAGCTGGCGTTCCGAAAGGTCGAGGACGAGACGACTCGCCGCGCTTTCGCAGAAATCATGACCGCAACCTTCGAAGTGCCCTCGGCGATCGCTCGGCAGATCTACGGCGCCGAGGCTACGTGGCGGGACGGGTTCACCGGCTGGGTGGGTTACCTGGAAGGCATGGCCGTGACCACGGCGGCCACGCGGGTGGCGGCGGGCGTAGTGGGTCTTTATGCGGTAGGTACGCTGCCGGCCTTCCGCGGACAAGGGTGCGCGGAGGCAGCGGTGCGCCACGCCTTGCAGCAAGCCCAGACGACCTCCGGAATCGAGACCAGCGTTTTGCAATCCACCCCCGCCGGGCTGCGTCTCTACGAGAGGCTCGGCTATCGCGCGGTGACGGACTACGAGGTCTACGTGAGTTACTGAGTCGGCGAAATCTTCAAAACTCGAGCAGCAGCCCTGCCGAAGGAATGACAGGAAACATCTTGTCCAGGGTCAGGAAAGCCTGGGCGGTGCGCGCGTTGTAGCCGTTGAAACTGTCGAAGCGGTAATTGGCGTGATTGGTCAGGTTGACGATTTCACCGTACAGGGTAAGTTTCCAGCGATCGAAAACGAAGGCCTTGTTGATGCGAAAATCGCCCCGGTGATAAGAAGGCAGGCGCACACGGTTTCGTTCAGCGGCCAGGAAGTAACGGTCGCCCTCCTTGCGGAAAAAGCCCGGTATCGGGAATCCACTTCCGTAAATCCACCGCATGCTCAGATTCACAGTGGGCCGGACGCGGTAGCTTACGTAGACGTTCACACCGTGCTTCTGGTCGAAATCCGACGGGAATTCGGCGCCGCTCGCTCCATCGCGCATCCGGGTGTGCCCCCAGGAATAGGCGATCCAGCCGGTGAGGCGATTCGCCGTCCGTTGCTGGAAGAAGACTTCGAAGCCCCTCGCCCGTCCACGCAAGGAATTCACTACGGGCGCGTCCAAGCGCTGCGGAAGGATGCGTCCGGCGACAAGACGCGGCTCATAGAGCGGGCGAAAGAGCAGGTCGCGGTCCCGACGCTCGTAAATCTCGGCACGCACGCGCGACCGCTCGCCCAGTCGCCGTTCGATCGCGGCCGTGTAATGGACGGCGCGTTCCGGCAACAAGTGCGTGCCGCCAAGAAACGAGAACAGCCAGTGCAAATCCGGGAACTGCGCATACTCGCCCCAACCCAAGTGGATTCGAGTCCGAGGCTCGGGAGCAAGCGAGAGGGACAGGAAGGGGGAGTAAGTGGAGGTCCCGGTGGCGTCGTGCCGATCCCACCGGGCGCCCATCACGAGCTGGAAGCGACCCTGCCAGGGGCGGAAGGACTGCTGTAAGTAGCCGCCGCCACGCAGGGCTGTGCCGCGATACTCGTCCAGCCGCCGGGTTACGAAAGGATTGAACTGGTATCGGTAGATGAAACCATCGGCGCGCAAGCGCCGGAGGGAAGCCCCGGCGTCGAGCGGGGCATCGTCCCGCCAAAGCCAGGTCGCGTTCGAGGTCCACGCCCATTCGCCGTAATAGCCGCCCGCCAGCGGCAGCTCGTCCCGGCTCCGATTGTCGAAGCGTTCGCGCATCCAGGCGGCGCGGCTGGAGGCCACGAAACGGGAGGCGGGCGTGTATCGCCATCCCAGGCTGGCCAGTGTGATGTGGTTATCTGCGAGCATCACGGAGTTGACGCCCAGCCGCGGGCGCGAGCGCGTGCGATCGAGGTCGGACAGGCCTTCGATGAGGCCGAGGCTGATCTGCTGGTGCGGGGTCACGTCGAACGTAAGCTTGCCCTGCACGTCGCTGAAGCCGAAGGCCAGCGTGGGCTCGGTCGTGGCGGTGCGGCGGATGATGTACTGGAAGTAACTCTTGCGGGCGCTGACCAGCCAGGCGCCGCGGTGGCTGCGCCCGATGGGTCCTTCGGCCATGAAGCCGGCGTTGGAGGCGCTGGCCGTGACGCGGAAGCTGCGCCGCGTGCGGCTGCCTTCGCGCGTGGTCACCTCGAGGATGCCTGCCGTGCGATCGCCGAAGCGGGCAGGCGGCGCAGCAGCGTGGAGCACGAGCGCATCCACCATGTCGCCGTTGAACAAGGTCATGGAGCCGGTGGCCGATTCGCCTTGCAGGGTGTGGAAAGGCACGTGAAGCAGCACGTCGTCCACATAAAGGCCGATGCGTTCCCAGGAAGCGCCGCGCAGGGAGAATCTGCTGTCGAAGTCGTCGTTGGAACTGACGCCGGGCAGGGCCTGAGCCGCGCGTAGAGGATCGTCCGCCAGGACGCTGCCCAGGTTCTTGACCTCGTTGCCTTCGAGCGTCAGTTGCGACGGGCTGTCGGCTTTGACAGGTTCGAACACGTCGCCGCGGACTTCCACGGAATCCGAGTGCCGGAAAGTATCGGGGCTGAGAACGATTTCGAATTCGACCTGTTGCCCCTCGGCCAGACTGAACGTCTTGCGTACCATCCGGTATCCGACGGTAGCTGCCTGCAACGTGTACTGGCCCGCCGGGATGCCGGTAAGCGAAAAACGGCCCTGCGCGTCGCTTTGCGTCTGCCACGGGGCGCCGACGAGCGACAGGCGGACGCGCGCCAGCGGCTCACCCGTCTGCGCATCGAGCACCACGCCGCTGACCAGCCCGTGGGGCTGCGCGGCCATGAACCCAACCCCGAGGGTCCAAAGTAGCGTCAGCCGCAGCAAGAAGAGATTATAGTCGCGACGTGCGGGCAAGGAGCGGGCCCGGCCCGCTGACCGGGCCCGTCATGGTGTCCGTCAGAAGTGGATGCGGCCAGTGTACTGCACCTCGCGGCCGTAGTTGCCGCCGGCCATCGTGGTGCTCTTGCCGAAGTTGGCGCTGGTGACGCTGGTGTCCGGCTGACCCGGCATGAACGCGTTCGGGAAATTGAAGAACTCCATGCGGAGTTCAAAACGTACACGCTCGGTAATCCGGAAGTACTTGACCGCGGTAGCGTCCCAGTTCCAGAAGCCTGGGCCGCGCAAGCCGTCGAAGTACCACGGGTTGGTGCGCGGCGTGTACGGCTCTGCCTGCCGGCACTTCGAGGTATCGAACCAGCGCGACAACGTGGGCTTGTCCAGCTTGGGATTGCCGTCGCAGACCATCTGCCCGAACGTGAGCAGCGGGCCGTTGTTCCACAGGAAAATGTGGCTGGTGGCCCAACCCCCGATCAGGGCATCCACCCAGCGGTTGACGTTGGAGGCGAACTGCCGGCCACGCCCGAAGGGCAGCTCCCAGGTCCCCGCCAGGCGGATGTAGTGGCGCGGCTCGCGCGTGTCAATCATGGTGAACTTCTTGTTGTAAGTGTCAATATCGTTGAAGAATTCGTCGCGGGCCTCCCGGGCGTAGTTATACCCGAAAGTGAAGGAGACACCGTGGGCCATGGGCCGCTCGGCTTTGAACTGGATCGAGTGGTAGTGACTGTCCTTGCCCCGGAGGAATCGCTCAGTAATGTTGCCGTAGTGGGGGTAAGTGCGCAGCAGGCTGCCCACGCTGACCGTCGGCTGGTTGCGCAGCACGCCCGGCATCTTGTCGGGAGGCAGCAAGCGGTAGAACGGGTTCGGGACAGCCTTGGTGGTAGCGCCCTTGTAAGTGTAGCTGTAATTGGGGTCCACCATGTTCAGGTTGTAAGTGTAATCGCCGCCCCACATGCTGGCGTCCTGGACGTTGCGGCCGAGGTTCACGAAATAGGTGGTTTCGGTAAGCACCCGCAGCGGAAGCTGGCGGGACAGTGTGACGTTATAGCGGTCGTTGATCGGGTGAATCATGTTCTGGGGGAAGAAGGTCACGCTGTCGCCCAAGTTGGTGTAGCGGCCCAACGACTTGCCCACCGGCAGCAGCAGCGGGTTACTGCCGGACGGGAACGGGTCGCTGATCAAGGTGCGCGGCACGCCCTCGATGGGGCCCAGCGCAGTAGTCGTGCGGGAGAAGCCGTCTTTGGGCCAGTAGTTGGTTTCGGGGTAAATCGTGACCCATGGCACCGCGTAGCGCGCGAAGCCCACGCGTAAGGCCGTCAGGTCATTGATGCGGAAGGCCGCTCCCACGCGGGGCAGGAACACGTTCTTTTGGGAGTCGAAGACGCCCGGATGCTTGTCGTCGGTAAAGATCCAGGCGCCGGTCCACTTGTAAGGAATCCGCGCGATGGCCAGGACCTCGTCCGGCATTTTGGGCGGGTTGTTCGCCAGTTCGGGAATGGGGTCGTTGAGATCGAGATAGCGCGAGTACATGCGGTTGTATTCGGAAGGCGCCGTCTCGAGTTCGTAGCGGATACCCAGGTTGAGGGTAATCCGGCGCGTGAGCTTGATGTCGTCCTGGAAGAAGAAAGCCCACATCTGCTGGTGGGAGTCCACCATGGGCATGATCCGGGCGTTTCCGCTGTTGACCACGCCCAGCAGCGCGGAAGCGAACATGTTGCCGGTCTGGCGGGCGTCGAACTTGAGGAAGGTGTCGCCGGTGTCTATGGCGTGGAAGGTGAACCCGCCCGGGCCCGGTGAACCGTTCTGGTCGTATTGGTAACGGAGCATCCAGCCGACCTTCATATGATGAATGCCGCGGTCGTGGGTGACGCTCACGTTGCCGTTATGCGACCGGCCCCGGACCAGCCACCAGCTCGCGACCCCGGTGCTGACGCTGCCGTTGCCGCTGAAGTTGAAGTTGGGATAGTAGACGCCGGGCAAAGGCGCCAGGATGGGCTTGTACCACCCGTTCGGCCAGAGGTTCGCCCAGACTGACTGAGGCACCTTGGCCCACTGCGAATCGTAATCGTCCTCCACGTAGACCGCGCCGTAGCGCATATTGATCACCGTGTTCGGACTCACCATGTAAAGGCCGTCAGCCACCGCGTTCAAAGCGTCCATCAGGCCGCCGTTGTCCGACCGCACGGCAATGGTGCCGCCATGGTTGGGGTTGTCGAGGCGAGTTTCGTACTTGGAAAACCGCGTGTACATCCGCCATTTGTCGCTGATGTTGAAATCCACGCGGTTGGAAATGTTCCAGTACTTGAGCCACCATGAGTAAGTGGCCTTGTAATTGTCAATCCCCGAGGGATCGTTGCCGGGGTTGTTGGGTTTCCAAAGATCGTTCATGATCTTCTGGCCGGTCGGATCAATGCGGTTCTTGGGCAGAATGTTGCCGGGGAAGGGCTGGCGGCTGACCGTGGCCGTCGCCGGATCGAACTTGGTCGTGAACGGATCGTAAATGACACGCAGAGCGCCCGTGGGCGTGAGCGAGCGCGAAAAATCCCCGGTGCGCTCCAGATCGGTCGGCAGCGTGTAAATGCGGGTCTGTGGCTGCGTGCTCCTCCACCCTTCGTAGGTCTGGTAGAAGAACAGCCGGTTCTTGAGAATGGGGCCGCCCACAGTCCCGCCCCAGATGTGATTGCGCACTACGCTGAAACCCCGCGTAATCCGGTTGGTGACCGCGTTCAGTTTGGGATTGCGTCCGAAGTAATAGGCGGTTCCGTGATACTCGTTGGTGCCGGACTTCATGGAGACGTTGAGCACGCCCCCGGCGCTGAAGCCGTACTCGGCGTCCACGGCGTTCTGGTGCACCACGACCTCCTGCACGCCGTCCATCGAGGGCATGTAGGAGCCGCGGGCGGAGACGCCCAGCGCCGCTCCGTCCAGCAGCATGTCGTTCTTGCCGCCCGTGCGTCCTCCGATGTCCAGTCCGTTGGAGGACCACATGTAAAACGGATTGCGGTGAGCGATGTCCCAGTAACGGTTGATGACCGCCGGGTTGAGCAGCGCCAGCGTGAAGGGGTTCCGCGCCAGGATGGGAATATCCCGGAGCATGTTGCCCTGCACGGTGGTGCTCATAGTTCCGGTGTTGAATTGCACGCCGCTGACGACTTCGGTGACGGTGATCTGCTCGCTGACCGCGCCGACCGTCAACTGTGCGTTGACGGTAACGTCGCCTCGGGTGAGCACGGTGATGTTTTCCTGCACGAAGCGATTGAACCCGGCTGCCTCCACGGTGAGCGTGTAAGTGCCGGGCTGGACGAAGTCGAACAGGTATCGCCCGGTAGCGTCCGTCTCACGGGTGGTCTCGATCCCGGTGTTGACGTTGCGCAACGTCACCTTGGCGCCGACGATGGCCGCCTGGCTGGGATCGGTGACCAGCCCTTGGACACGCCCCCGGTATTCCTGCGCCGCCAAGGCTGCGGCCAGGAACAACGTCAGCCATGAAAGTTTGCGCACACTCATTGCACTGCGGCTCCTTTATCGAAATGGGGAAAGATGTCAGGGGCAGAGGGTCGCCCAGGCCTTCCCCTCCCCTCTGTCGCATTCCAGACGTGTAGCCGGCACTGCCCCTGGCGTGCCGACCGCATGAGCCGGATTATACTTTCCGGCCACCGCGAAGTCAAGGGCAATGCGCAAGCCGGATTGGACGCGTCGGTTTTGGCGCCTCTTGCCAGCCGTCCCTTCCCGGCAAGCTACGACTCGGAAGGCGCTTCCGGCGCCCGCTGGGAAGCTTCCCAGACGGGCTTACGCAAGCGGAGCCAGTCGGCAAAAACGCCTGGGTTCTCCAACCAGGTCAGCATCCACAACAGCATCTCCTGTTTGTCCGCCTTCTTCTGGGGGCTGGTTCGAGCGCTCCGGATGACCCAGCGGGCGCGGTCCTTGGCCTGAATGACCTGGCGCCGGCACAGCATCGCTCTCTCCCGGTCACCCGACTCCAGCGCGCTTTGATATTCCCGCGCCAGGGCCAGCAAGGTTCGCTCGAGCAATTCGAAGCTATCCTGCCGCACGCCCTCGACCAGCGGGTCCAGAGGGAGGCCTGATTCGCGAAGCAGGTGCCGAAGCCGGTCCTCAGAAACGTCTGCCAGCTCTGCGCGCAGCTCCTGCCAGAGGCCTTCCGTAATCCGTTCGGGCTGGCGCCGGGCGAGCCACTCAGCCAGGCGACTTCGCGCGCTGGTTCGCTTTCTGGCCACGGCGATACCTCGCTACGGCGCGCTGGTGCGACGCCAGATCCCGCGAAAACTGGTGCGCCCCGGAGCCGTCGGGCAAGGCGACGAAGTAAAGGTAATCGGTTCGGGCGGGGCTGAGTGCAGCTTTGATGGCATCGAGTCCGGGGTTGGCGATCGGCCCGGGAGGCAGGCCGGGATGCTGGTATGTGTTGTAACGCTGCTTGCTTTCCAGATCGGAGCGGTACAACACGCCGCGATAGCGCTCTTCGAGCAGAGCTGCATAAATGGCGGTCGGATCGCACTCGAGCGGCATGCCCCGCCGCAAACGGTTCAGAAAAACCGAAGCCACCAGCGGGCGCTCGTGCGGCAGCGCGGTTTCTTTTTCGATCAGGGAGGCCAGAGTGACGGTCTCGTGAACGTCGGCGTTGGTTTGCAGGGAAGCCCACACCTGCCGGAATCGCCGGGTCATCTGGCGACAGAGTTCGCGCGCGGTCGTGTGACGACTGAGACGGTATGTGTCAGGGAAAAGATAACCCTCCAGAGTAGGCGCACGCGGCGCGAGATCACGGATCAAAGTCGGGTCCCGGGCCTCCCGGAGAAATTCTTCCGCGCGCATCAAACCCAACTGCTCGACCGCCGCGGCGATGTCGAACATGTTGGCGCCTTCGGGCACGGTGAGCGAATAGTAAAACACGTCGCCCCGCGCCAGGCGATCGAAAACCGCCCAGGTCGAGGCCGGTTGTTGAAAGCGATACTCGCCGTAATGGAGCTTGACGCCCGGTTTCAAGGCCCGGGCCAGCCAGAACTGCCATCGCCAGCGAATGACTCCGGACTGGGCCAGCAAGCGGCCGATTTCCCACGAGCTGGTGCGCGCAGGAATATCCACGAAGGTCTCGCCCGCAAAGCCCGCATAAGGCTGCCAGAGAGAAACCAAAGCGAGGGATGCCAGCGCCACAGGCAACAGGATGGCAAGGAGTTTAAACTTGCGCACGCAGAGTTACCCTCCGGCCCGGGCGGCCCGGCTTTCGAGGTAGCTTTGCAGGATCAGCACGGCGGAGAGTTGATCCACGGCCTGTGCCCGCTTGCGCAAGCTGATGCCACTGTCCCGCAGTACGCGCTCGGCCTGCGCGGTGGTGAGGCGCTCGTCGTGCAACTCGACCGGGAGGCCGGTAACACGGGCCAGCTCCTCGGCGAAGCGACGGGCGGCCACGGCTTGCGCGCCCTCCTCTCCGCTCAAATGCAGCGGATAGCCAACCACGATACGGCACACCTGGTACTGGCTGGCCAGGCGCGCCAGCGCCTCCAGGTCCTTGCGCTTGCTGGTGCGGACCAAGGTGGGCAAGCCCTGCGCCGTGATCCCTAAGGGATCGCTGATGGCCAGACCGATGCGGCGGGCGCCCAGATCCAGGGCGAGAATCCTGCCGGTTACCGCGGACTCGCTTTGCACAGCCGCGATTTCATTATAGGTCTTGGCTGATCAGGGCGACGGTGGCGTGTTACAGTAAGCTGTAGTAGACCGCGGCCCCGCAACGCGGTCGCAGGGAGATCCCCTTGGCGGTGCTCGTTCAGTCCCTCCGAAGGCGCAGGCCCAGGGACGTCGCCGGCGTCGTGATCAGTCTGGGTGTGGTCGTCGCGCTGCTTTATTTCGGCCGCGCGTTTTTCATCACCCTGATTTCGGCTGTCATCGTGGCTTTCCTGTTGGAGCCGTTTGTCGTCCTTCTGGGCCGCCTTCGTATCCCGCGTGCTACGGCGAGCTTCCTGGTCTGCGCCTTGGCGCTGCTGGTGGTATATCTGGTGGGCCTCGGGCTGTATACGCAACTGGCCGATCTGGTGGACGACTTGCCGAAATACCAGCAGCGCGTCAACGATCTGGTGGACCGCGTGCTGGCCCGCATCGAGAGCGTGGAACAGTCCATTTATCAACTGGTGGTGCCCAAGCGCTTCCGGGAACAGGAGAAGGTGGAACCGGCACCGCCTCCTCCAAGGACGCGCCGTTCCCGCGTAGCTGCGCAGCCGGTGCTGCCGCCTCCCGTACAGGAGGTCCGCATCCGCCAGGAGCGCCAGCCATTGCTGAGTTATCTCGCGGCTCACGTGGGATCGGTCTACGAAGTCGCCTTGATGGCGTCCTTCGTGCCGTTCCTCGTTTACTTCATGCTGAGCTGGCAGGAACAGTTGCGGCGGCGTTTCCTTGAGCTGTTCGACGAACCCGCGCGCGTCGTTGTGGCGCGCAGTCTGGCCGGCGTGGCCCGCATGGTCCGCGCGTTCATGCTGGGCAATTTTCTGCTCGGGCTTCTGCTGACGGCTGCCACCGCGCTGCTTTTTCGGGCCTTCTGGCTGCCTTACCCCCTGCTGATGGGCTCCATCAGCGGTTTCCTGAGCCTCATTCCCTACATCGGCTTGCCGCTGGCTATCCTGCCCGCCATCGTTTCAGCGTTGCCGGTCTACAATGCGATGACGCCGTATCTGTTGCTCGCCGGCGCGGTGGCGCTGTTCCACCTGATCGCCCTGAACTTGCTGTACCCGAAGATCGTGGGTCCTCGCGTACACCTCAATCCGCTGGTGGTGACGGTCGCATTGATGGCGTGGAGCGCGCTGTGGGGAGCGATGGGCCTGATCCTTGCGATCCCGCTGACGGCAGCGATCAAAGCCGTGTGCGACAACGTACCGCGTCTGGAGCCCTACGGCAGACTGCTGGGCGACTGAGAGCCCGGCGGCCCGGCCCGAGCTATCATAAGGCGTGACCATGACACGCCGTGAACTGCTTGCCCTGCCTGCCCTGGCGCTGCGGGTCGGTCGGAGCATTGATCGTTCCCGTATCAGCGCCATCACCGATGAGGTCGCGCCTACGCCGGGCGAGGCGATCCGCTTCGCGCAACAGTATGGTTTGAAATGGGTGGAGCTGCGGGCCGTCCCCGGCTCGAAAACTTATTACCAGTTTCTCAGTGACGACGAGCTGCGCGCGGCGGCGCGGGAGCTGGCGGATGCCGGCCTGCGGGTGTCGTTTCTCAATACCGGGCTGCTGAAGTTTCCGATGCCAGGGACCGAGCCGGTCCGATTCCGCAACGAAACGCCAGAGGCTCGCGCGAAACGGCTCGCGCGGGATCAGGCGGAGTTCGACCGGCGCATGGAGGATCTTCGCAAAGCCATCCGCGCCGCCCATATTCTCGGCACGGACAAGATCCGCATCTTCACCTTCACGCGCGTCGCAGATCCGATGGCGCTTATGCCGCGCATCGCCGAAATCCTCGAGCCGATGGTGGCGGTGGCTGAGCGCGAGAACGTGCGCCTGCTGGTGGAAAACGAGGGCTCGTGCAACGTGGCCACCTGCGCCGAGCTTGCGGCGTTGATGAAGATGCTTCCCTCCAAGCACTTGGGCATCAACTGGGACGCGCTGAACGGGGCCGCTCATGGCGAGAAGCCCTTCCCTGACGGATACCAGTTGCTGCCCAAGGAACGAATCGGTAACGTGCAGATTAAAGGGCGCAGCGTGCTGGAAGGCCCACAGCGGCTGGATTGGGCCGCGATCTTCCAGGCGATGGCGCGCGATGGCTACGAGGGCTGCTTCGGGCTGGAGACGCATATCTTCGGGCCGGAGCTTTTCCAGAAATCGCACGAGTGTATGCGCGAGATTCTGCGGATCGTGGACAGCCTGGCGCCGCCCACCAGCGCTTCCGGAGGGGTTTGACCGGCGCACGACCCCGTGCCTATACTGAAAGCAGTGGGGCAGGGAGATCCTGGCCGGCCCCGGCGCGAACGGGTTCGACATGGCGATTCTGATTACTCTGCTGTACATCGTTCACATCCTGGTGTGCTTCTTTCTGGTGGTGGTGGTGTTGCTGCAAAGCGGCAAAGCCGCTGACCTCGCCGGGGCTTTCGGCGGTATGGGTTCCCAGACGGCTTTCGGGCCGCGTGGCTCGGCAACGCTGCTTTCCAAAGCGACCACGGTAGCGGCGTGCATCTTCATGGCCACGTCGCTGACGCTGGCCATCATCGCGACGCGCCATGCGGGCGCCGGCAGGACGGTGCTTGAGACGCAGCCTGTCAAGCCGGCGCCGGGGGCTCCGGTCCAAGTTCCCGGCGCCCCGAGCGGCCAGCCCAGCATGACGATTTATAATGAACAAGGGCAGCCGGTACAGACGGTGCCGTTACCGGTGCCTCCCGCGCCAGGTCAGGCGCCGCAGCAATCACCGGCGCCCAAGAAGTAGCCTCGAAGGTTCTGATGGATGCGGAGGTGGCGGAACTGGCAGACGCACTAGCTTGAGGTGCTAGCGGGAGCAATCCCGTGGGGGTTCGAGTCCCCCTCTCCGCACCATCCCTCATGTGCTTCGCCCCCGTCCAACGGCGCCACCACGGTGGTACATTCGTAAAGGTATCCTAGGGCGGTTAGCTCAGCTGGTCAGAGCGTCTGCCTTACAAGCACAAGACGGCCTTACTGCAAGATCTTGAAAGTCCCGCGTATCGGCTTGATTTGCCTCAAGTTAACCCCTGACGAATTTGCCCCGGCTTTTGCCGGATTTTCGCCCCGTTTTCCTGTTCTGGTACCCAAAGAATCACCCAAAGTGAGACTGTCTGCCGCTTGGCCTCGCTCGACCTCCTGGGCAGGCCTCCGAGTGACCGGCAGGCGGACCGAAGCCAGGTCAAGTCCAATTCGGGAGCAGAACCGATGGATGGCCCTTAGAACCGCGTCCTCGTCATAGTCGGGGTCCATCCGGTAGGCGGGCGTGCCACTAAGGAATCTGGCCAGCCAACTTGCATGCCGAACGAGCGTTTCCTGCCGCGTGGAGTTTTTGCGGAGGCCCAGACCGTAGGCGTGTCGCACATTTCGGATGTGCTCGGACAGGAGCGATTCGAAGTCCCGAAGAGCGCGGCGACGGAACTGGGCTTCAGTTTCGTCTGGCTGCCAACCCAGGACCGGCGGGAGTAGCCGAAGGTCCGGCATCTGGAAGGTCCATTCCCACCTGTTGGTGAACCCGTAGTGAAGCGTCGTGTGAATCGCGATATCGAACATCCAGTCAGGCACGGTCTTCAGGGGCAGGCGCGAAGCCCAGCGAGCGAGCGCCTGGCGGCAGGCCGCCGTAGCGGGGCCGAGGTCCCGGGCGGGTTCCCCTTGAAAGGCTAAGGCGGAGGCGGGGTGCGCAAGAGTTTGTGAAGTGGGCCAGGGGACGTGCGAGTAGAGCAGGGCACGCACAACGCGTCGCCGCGGCCCGTCGGGGCGCTGCTGCCATTCAAACCATCCCGCAGCGCCAAGCCAGGCCAGGATCGGCCTGTGGACTTGCCGCAGCAGTTCGAGGGGCGCTGGCGACCAAAAGCGGTCCCCCGCGCGGAGCAGTTCGAGCCGGGCCGCAAGGTCGGGCACGGTTGGCGGGAGCGTGAGCCTGAAACGGGGCATTGATGGTTAGTATAAACGAAAAACCGGATAATTGGCCAACTAATTTGCGCAATCTGGGGATAGCGACGTGCAAAGGGTGTGGGAAAACTCATAAGTTGCTGCCGAACACACCTTACCCCCCAAGATGTGTTCGGTAACAAACTTACCGAACCGCTTCATAATTGGGCCATGAAGCAAGTGCAAGCCGAACGAATCGAGAAGATCCTTCTTAACGAACGTGAAGCGGCTGCTGCCTTGGGCGTCGGCGTGAACCTACTGCGCCGATGGCGGATGGCGAATCGGGGGCCGCGGTTCGTGAAGTTGTCCGGACGAATCGGCCGTACAGGCGGAAGAGTTGCCTACCCAATCGCGGCTCTTTACGAGTGGCTCGAATCCTTGCCGTCCGGGGGAAGCAAAGTCTCGGGGAGTGCGGGCTGAGCGCAACAAAAAGCCCGCCGCAATGGGCGGGCGGAGGTTTTGGGATGCGTCGTTATCAAGATTACGCCCCGCCACAGCGTAAGTCAACCCGTCATCCTGATCGAGCCTGTTTGAACGATCAGGAGTCGCTCCAATCAATCGGGCTGGCGCGCCGACGGATCGAGTGCGAGAGGAGGCTGCCATGAGCGCTTCCGCACCCCTCGGCGTGCAGGCCCTGCCGCTGACCGCCGCGGACCTGGCCAACTTCGCGCGTTGCGGCATCCCGCCCGCCATGCTTGAGCAAGCCGGCGTGTTTCGCGTGGACTCGGTGGAGGGCGCGCGAATTGTCGGGCGCAAACCGGGATCAGGCGATTACTCGGGCATCGTCTTTCCGTATTTCTGGCCCGGCGAGGGTCACCCGTTCGAATACCGGCTGCGCCGCGATCACCCGGACATCGAGGTTACGTCTGACGGAAGCCGGAAAGAGCGCAACAAGTATCTGTCTCCACCGGGGCGCGGTTCGCGCCTGTATATCGTCCGCGGGGTACTACCGGTAGACCTGGCCGACGTCAGCTTGCCCATCGTGATCAGCGAGGGCGAAAAGAAGACGCTTGCCCTGACCGCCTTGGCCGATACTGGCGATCGGCCGCGTTGGCTGTCAATCGGCATTCCGGGCGTTTGGAATTGGCGGGGCAAGGTGGGCATTGAGGCTGGCCCCGCCGGCGAGCGCCGGCCAGTAAAGGGCGTGATCGCGGACTTCGACAAGATCACATGGCGCGGGCGCAAGGTCATCGTTTTGTTCGATAGGAACGTTCGCACGAATCCGGACGTCCAAGCCGCCCGCTGGGAGCTCACGCGCGAGCTTACCAGGCGCGGCGCGAACGTATGGTGGTGGAACTGGCCGCCGAGCACTCCGCCCGAGGTTAACGGAGTTGACGACCTGACCGGCCTGTGGGGCCCCGAGCAAATTCTACAGATTTGGGACTCATGCGTCCATCCCGCCCCGCAGCGCCTGTCCGACTGCAACCGTGAGTTCGAAGCCGTGAGCTTCGATCACTACCGGCTGAGCCTGCCGGCCGCGCTGATCACGATTGACATTGACCGCCTGCGCTGGGAGCGTGACGACCTGATCGCTGAGGCGGTGGTGCGTTGCGACTTACCAGGCGTGCGAAGCGTGCGCGGCGTAGTTGCGGCGGGGAAGCTGAATCTGTTGAGCCTCACGAGCCGGCGCGCATTTGCAAAGGAGCTTCAGTCACGTGCGCCCCTGAAGGAATTGGACTGGACATCTTTGCTCGAAGAGGCCGCGTTGCGCACCATCGAGGCCGAGCGCGCTGGCGTCGAGCTGAAGTTACTTGATAACTATCCTGATGTGGACGAAGAGTCCCAGTTCATCCGTGTGCACGGACTTACTTTACTCGCGAATCTAGCGACGGTTATTTACGGCCCTGGCGGTACCGCGAAAAGTTACTTCGCTTTGTGGTTGGCGGGCGAATTGGCGCGCCGAGGGATCGCAGTCGCCTATCTAGATACCGAGTGTGACTGGCAGACTCATAAGATCCGCAAGCAGAAATTATTTGGACGGACGCAGCACGAGATTTACTATTACCGGATCCGGCGGCCTCTAGCTGAAGAAACCGATGCGCTGCGCCGCGGGCTGGAACAGCGGGGCATTCGCTACGTGATCCTGGACAGCATCTCGCTGGCCAGCAGCGGCCCGCTAGAAGAATCCGCCACCGCCATCGCGCTGTTCGGCGCGCTGAACCGCATCGGCGTCGGTTCCAGCCTAGGCGCGCTGCTTATAGGTCACTGTCCAAAGGATCGGGACGACCTCTTCGGATCGGTCTTCTTTCAGAACAACGCGCGCCTGATCTATCACTGCGCGCGCATTGATGAGGCCGCCGGCACTTGGATTCTTAAGACCAGAACTATCAAATCGAACCTGACGCCGAAAGACACGATCGTGTGCTTCCGCTTTATCTTTCAGCCGGGGCGGGTCGAGGTTCATCCCGCCGATCCGGCAGAGATTCCAGAGCTGGCCGACCAGCTTCCGCTTGCGGACCGGATCGCGACAATCCTGCGCCGCAGGCCGTTGACCAAGCCCGAGATTGCCGAGTCCCTTGATGCGTCTGTTGATTCAATCCGGCGCGCGATCAATCGCAATAAGCACCGATTCGTCGTCTTGCCCGGGGGCAGGGTCGGCCTTCGGACCAAGGACGGGGAGGATAGCACCGATGACTACCAAAGCTGATACGAGCCCGGGACACGGGGCGGGACAGTGGCGGGACACTTCGGGACGCGTTTCCGCAACTAACTGATTTAAAATGACTTGCCAGCGGGACAGCAACCGGGACACTTGGACGGGACAGAAAGCGGGACACAGCGGGACACTTGGCATCGGGTGCCGCTAACTTACTGATGCTGCGGGACTTACAGGGCGGGACAGCAGCGGGACACACATGGGGGCCTATATAGGCCCCCATGTGTCCCGCGTCCCGCGAAGATGGGAGACGACGGAGCATGAACGGCGGGGCCGTGGCCCGACAACGCCCCGCGTGCGTGCGCATCCGGGACGTGCACTCCCTCTGTCGGGCCTGCGGCAAGTACGTCACCGTTGCCTACATCGCACGCGGCCAGCGCGAGGCTTACTGCGAGCACTGCTGCCCGATCTGTGGCGCAAGGGCAAGGAGGGAAGGCAACAATGCCGCGTGGCCAGTGACCGGGGTTATCCACCATGTGCGGCAGATCGCGGACCGTCCAAAACACCCCCGAACCCGGCCTTCTGGCGGGGGCTATTGCATCGCCAGCCTTAGACTAGTGCGCAAGTACTAAGTACTAAGTACCAACCCAACCACACCGAGCGATTTCTGGACCAGCTGGGGGCCCTGGGCGGCGGCTTCTATGGGCCAGCCTGCCCGGCGGTGCCACCCCGTGCCATCTGGCCCGCCAGCCCGCCCCCTCCGCCGCAGTAAAAAGGCGCTGGATCGCAGTACGCCCCCGGGCCCTGGGGTGGGGCCCCGAGGGCGGCACTTACCGGCTCTTCGCTCTCAGCTGGTGTATGCATCAGCCTTTGGCACTCGCGGCCAACTGGCGAGGCCTTCCTCCTTCAGCCGCCCCCGCACAGGCCCCTGCCCGGGGGCGGTCTTTTGGGGCACCTCATTAACACTAGGACCGACAAGGCAATTATGTAAACGTGAAGCTCCTTTGCTTTCAAGAACTTACGGGAATGCCCGATCGCAGTGAGGCGGGCCAAAGCCTGAGTTATCGAAAACAAAACCATTCATAGGGCGAAGATAAAGCGAAAGGGCGCAGGTGAACCACATCGCAACAGTCCAGTACGAGATCCGGACCCAAACCGGGCCGATGCGGGAGCCGGCACGCCCTAGCCCCCAGAGATGCCGAACTCGCCAATCTTGGGGACAATTCAGCAGCCAGAAGTCGCAGCCCCGGCACCCAGCGATATCAGCAGCCTCAGGCCCCAACCCAAGCTGCCAGCGATCAGCTACCCACGGTTGACCCCGTTGCGGAGGTTCTGGCAGCCAGCGGTGACGAGGACCTAACAGGCCGCTGAAAAATCGCCACACCAAATAATCTAGGAATTGTTTTTTGCGTCTATGCCTGTTGAGACGCCATGAGAGGAGAAGATCGCCAGCAGCAAGAGATGTTCCTGTACGCCACGCTCGAGGATCTGGTGCCCCCGGATCACCCGCTGCGGCCCATCCGGGCGATGGGCGATCGCGCGCTCGCGGCCCTCGACGCCCGCTTGGACGAGATCTACGGCGAAGGCGGGCGGCCGACGATCGCGCCCGAGCGGCTGCTGCGGGCGCAGCTGCTGATGCTGCTGTACTCGATCCGCAGTGAGCGGATGCTGGTGGAGCAGCTGCGCTACAACCTGCTGTTCCGGTGGTTCGTGGGGCTGGGCATGAACGAAGAGGTGTGGCACGCGACGGTGTTCACCAAGAACCGCGACCGGCTGCTGGCGGGCGAAGTGGCGCGGGAGTTCTTCGCCGCGGTGGTGCGGCAGGCGCGGCAGCAGGGGCTGATGTCGAGCGAGCATTTCTCGGTGGACGGGACGATGT